>SPKZ01018651.1_pt1 | contig 30712 bp, 25 predicted proteins | sample 2456571 | NCBI WGS metagenome assembly SPKZ01 (sample SAMN11192286, study PRJNA482655) | marine metagenome | biome: ENVO:00000447; feature: ENVO:00000244|ENVO:00000211|ENVO:00000569|ENVO:00002023; material: ENVO:00002151; isolation source: ocean water from marine abyssalpelagic zone ... | reverse complement strand
GGAGCTACCGGAGCTACCGGAGCTACCGGAGCTACCGGAGCTACCGCCATGGGCATCGCGGCTTGAGGCATCGCGGCGGTACCCGCAGGCGGTGCCGGAGGCGTAAACGATCCGGCGTCTGCTACCATCGTGCCTCCGAGGGCGTTGACTGGGGAAGCAGCGGCAGCGGGCTGGGTTGCCGGAGGCTGACTGGCGCCAGGTGCGACGGCGCCAGGAACAACAGCAGCAGGAGCAATGGCGCCAGGCTGAATGGCGCCAGGCTGAATGGCGCCAGGCTGAATGGCACCAGGCTGAATGGCACCAGGCTGAATGGCACCAGGCTGAACGGCGCCTGGCGGCGGCTGAACGGCGGGAGCGGGTTGCGCCGCTGCGGCAGCGACGGCGGGTTGAACAGCACCAACGGACGGCGGAGCGACTCCGATCATGGTGCCCTTCATGGCCAGTCGCTTCTTGGCGGCGCTAGTATCTACTGGGGGTTGGGCTCCGAAAGCAGGGGCCGCTGCGGGAGGGGTTCCGAAAGCAGGCTGGGCGGCTGCCGGTATCGGAGCGGCAGGGGCTGCAGGGGCGGGCGCAGACTTGCCGGCTTCGGCAGCCTTAGCCGCCTCGGCAAGCCCTGGCGGCGCGTTCATCATGAGCATAGTGCCCTTGAACTTGGGCGCAGCCGTGCTCTTTAATCCGAACCCACATTTTACGCAGCTTTTCGATACGTCAGGGTTCTGTGCACCGCAGTTAGGGCAAAACACTTGATGTCCCTCCAGACCTCAACGGTCGGCTCGAGCCGACCCCCTTTGTCGCCCGCGTAAATCGCGAACAGGCAAATTTAAAACTCGCCTGAAGCCTACCGCGTACTACGCGGATTGCTCAAGCAAAGTCGCTGAACTAGCTGCGTCAACTAAGTGCTTACGCAAACAGCACTGGCTGGGCTGGCCTGGTGGCCGCACAGGGGCGGGGGCTGGGCCTCGATGTGTTCGGGTTCAGTGAGTGAAAATCTCCCTCGTCGCTATCGGACAAATGTCCGGAATCCGAAATAGCCGCAGGATCAGGCGTTCTTGATGGTTGTGAATCCGGCGCTAGCCCGCACTCATTGGATTAGCGCCCGCTCCACGGGCACTGGTCAGTTGGCCGGCTTGGCTCGTCGGTTCGGCTGGCGGGACATGACGCCTAACCTAAGCCACCTCCGAGGGGACTGGACTGCTTGACACCCTGCTTTCAGGGTCACTACCTTGCGCTCGCCCGGAGCAGGTTCACGCCTGTTTCCACCCATTGATGCAGTGCTGCGTACTCCCGGGCCGGCACCGCCCCGAGGTCACAAATCGAATGGCTTTTGCCCTGAGCGATGAGCGCATTAAAGAATTCGCAGAAATTCTATCGCGCTATCCGAACAAGATGGCTGCCTGCATCCCAGTGCTGCACCTTTGCCAAGAAGCGAACGACAACTGGGTCTCCGATGAGGTGACCGAATACGTCGCCGAAAAGCTGGAGCTGAGCGCCGCTCATGTGAAAGGTGTCGCCACCTTTTACTCGCTGTTTAACCGCGAGAAGCCTGGCAAGCATCAGGTCTGGGTGTGTCGGACTCTGTCCTGCGCCCTGCGCGGTAGCGAAGGAATCATTTCCCATTGCGAGAAGCGCTTGGGGATCAAGATGGGGGACACCACCCCGGACGGAAAGATCACGCTGCGCACCGCGGAGTGTTTGGCAGCCTGTGGCACGGCTCCCGCGATGCAGGTCAACAAAGAGTACCACGAGAACCTTACCCCCGAATCGGTGGACGCCGTGCTCGACAAGCTCCTGGCTGACTGAGCCGTCATTGAGACTTGGCGGATAGACTACGATGCTGAAGAGAACAGACTACCTTACGAAGAATTACGGCAAGCCTGACGGCTGGACCCTAGCTGCTTACGAAGCAGGCGGTGGATATCGAGGCGTTCGCAAGGCGCTGATGATGTCGCCGGGCGCTGTGGTCGAAGAGACCAAGAAGGCCCACATCCGCGGACGTGGCGGTGCCGGTTTTGACTGCGGAATGAAGTGGAGCTTCATGCCGAAGCCCAGCGACAAACCACATTATCTCGTGGTGAACGCTGACGAAGGCGAGCCCGGTACCTTCAAGGACCGGACGATCATGGAGCAGAACCCCCATGCTCTGATCGAGGGCTGCATCATCGGCTGCTACGCCATGGGTGCCCACACTTGTTACATTTACGTACGCGACGAGCTTCACCTTTCCAAAGAGCGACTTTGGGCAGCCATTGAAGAGGCAAAGGCCAAGGGCTACCTAGGGCAGCGCCCCTTCGGCAAGACCTACGAAGTGAATATTTTCGTTCACACGGGCGCCGGGGCGTACATCTGCGGAGAAGAAACGGCGCTGCTGAACTCGTTGGAAGGCAAGCGAGGCCAGCCCCGCCTCAAGCCGCCATTTCCCGCCCAGTCCGGCGCGTTTGGCATGCCCACCACCGTTAACAATGTCGAGACATTGGCGATTGTGCCGACGGTGTTTCAACTCGGAGGCGATGCCTTCAGTAAGCTGAGTGCTTTGCATCACCTCAATGACGGCGGCACGCGACTGTTTGGTGTCTCGGGTCATGTGAAAAAGCCTGGCGTCTACGAGTGCGCGGTGGGGCTCACCCTGCGGGAACTCATCTTCGATCTCGGCGGCGGAGTGCTCGATGACCGACCGCTATTGGGCGTCGTACCCGGCGGCTCGTCGTGTCCGGTGCATCTGCCGGACGAGATCGTGAACATCCCCGGAGAACGCTTCGAAGCCTACAACGGCAAGTGCATTCTCGACATTCCTCTGGGTGTGGATACCTTTCGCGGCGCGGGCAGCATGCTCGGGACTTGCTGCGCCATTGTCATGAGCGACGCCGTCGACCCGGTGTTGGCGCTGCAAAACCTCATGCACTTCTACCGGGACGAATCCTGCGGTCAGTGCACGCCCTGTCGAGAGGGTTGCGGCTGGCTCGAGCGGGTCGTCAATAAGATCGTCGCCGGCGAAGGCACCATGGCCGAGCTGGACCAGTTTCACGAAATCGCCACCAACATCACCGGCAGCACGATCTGCGCCTTCGGTGACGGCGCGGCCCAGCCCGCCCTGGCGTTCATCCGGCGCTACCGGAAGAACTTCGAGGATTACATCAACAATGGTGCTGCTACGCAGACCAGGAGCCTCAGCCTATGACCCCCGGGTCCGCACTCTTTATCGTGTCAGCCGTCCTCTGTTTGGCGGGCGCTGTCACCACGGTGGTCTCCCGTAGCCCCGTGCGCGCGGCCATGGGCCTGCTCGGTACCATTCTTGGAATTGCTCTGCTGTTCCTCAAGCTTCGCGCTGAGTTCCTCTCCGCGATTCAGCTGATTGTCTACGCAGGCGCGGTAGTGGTGTTGTTCGTATTCGTCATCATGCTGCTGGGCACAGACGCGGGCAGCGAGCCCGAGTCCGAGGCCCGTTCGAAAATTGCTCCTCCGCTCGCGGGCGGAATGTTCCTCGCCTTTGCTACGGCGCTGTTCGGCTTGCTGGGCGGGGCCATCAAGACCCCGACGGCGTTTACCGTGCCCAGCCCGGACCACGGCACGATTGAAGCCGTCGGCACGGAGATGTTTCAGAACACTCTGGTTCCCTTCGAGCTGACCACGGCGCTGCTTATCGTTGCTGTCGTCGGCGCCATCGCCGTCGGTCGAGGCCGTCAGGGGCAAAAGCCCAATCAGCGAGTCATCAAGAACCCTCAGGACTTCTACGTCGGACCCGTCATGGAGCGCGACAACGTGAGCCAGCCCGAGCCCAAGGAGAGTGTCTGATGCTCCCCGGATCAGTAGTCGAACACTACCTCGCGCTCTCGGGCGCCATCTTTACGCTGGGGGCCATGGGGTTCCTCATGCGTCGCAACGTATTGATTCAGTTGATGAGCATCGAGCTGATGCTCAATGCGGTCAATCTGCTGCTCGTTTCGTACAACCGAGTCCACGCCGGCAACATGACCGGTCAGGTATTTGCCTTCTTTGTTATCGCCGTCGCCGCAGCTGAAGCGGCTGTCGGTTTGGCCATTGTGCTTTCTTACTTCCGCATCCGCGGCACTGTTCAGTCCGATGAGGCGGACTCGCTGCGCCACTGAGCGGCAGTCCTGAATAATCGATATGGATATCTTTCCGACTAACGACTTTACGCTTCTGGCGGTCATCCTGAGCTTCCCGCTCATCGGTGCCTTCGTCAACGGCGTCTTCGGCAAGCGATTAGGCAAAGAAGCCGTCACCTTGATGGCCTTGAGTGCTATCGGCGTGCCGTTTTTGGCATCCGTCGCGACCTTCTCCAAACTGCTCGACATCCGCGCGGTACAGCACGCAGCGGGCGCCGGCAGCGCCGACCATGTTGAACAGGGCGCACGCCTCTATTGGCACGCCTGGGACTGGCTGGACTTGGCCTGGACCGGAGGGGAGACCACCCTGAGTGTCGCTTTTTCTGTGGATGGTTTGAGCGGCATCATGGCCCTCGTGGTGACCGGCGTCGGTTTCTTGATCCACGTCTACTCGACCTCCTACATGGCGGACGACCCCGGCTATCACCGTTTCTTTTCGTACCTGAACCTGTTCATCTTCTCGATGCTCGTACTGATCCTCGGCGACAGCCTGCCGGTCTTGTTTGTCGGTTGGGAAGGCGTGGGCCTCTGCAGCTACTTGCTCATCGGTTTCTGGTTTCAGGACGACGCCAACGCTGCCGCCGGCAAGAAGGCCTTCTTGGTCAACCGCATCGGCGACTTCGGTCTGCTGGTCGCCATGGCGCTGCTGCTCCGTTACACCGGCTCCCTGAGCTGGGAGGGCATCGAAGCCAACAGCGGCAACCTGCCCAACCAGATCCTCAAGGTCTGGCAGATGCCGGAAGTTCTCGCCTTTAGCTTTTTGCCTGATTGGTTGCTGCTCAACGAGCCCACCATCGCTACCCTGATCGGCCTGTGTCTCTTTTTGGGCTGCGCCGGTAAGAGCGCCCAGCTGCCGCTCTACGTTTGGTTGCCAGACGCCATGGCCGGCCCGACTCCGGTTTCCGCCCTCATCCACGCGGCCACCATGGTCACCGCCGGCGTGTACTTGGTCTGTCGCCTCAGCTTCCTGTTCGTGCTCAGCCCGGCCACGATGTTCACCATCGCAATGACCGGAGCGCTTACCGCGGTATTCGCGGCGACCATCGCCTTCGTGCAGAACGACATCAAGAAGGTGCTCGCTTACTCCACCGTGAGTCAGCTGGGTTACATGTTCTTGGGTGTCGGCGTAGGCGCTTTCACTGCCGGCTTCTTCCACGTGCTGACTCATGCCTTCTTCAAGGCCTGCCTCTTCCTCGGCGCCGGTTCGGTGATTCACACGATGCACTCGCGAATTCACGATACGGATTCGTCTCAGGACGGGCGGAATATGGGCGGGCTGCGGGCGTACATGCCGGTGACCTGCGTGACATTCTTTGTGTCGTGCCTGGCCATCGCAGGCGTCTTCCCCCTCAGCGGGTTTTTCTCCAAGGACGCCATTCTCATCGGCGCGCTAACGAACACCGTTAGTTCGTCGGGAGGCGTTCACGACGCCTTCGTATGGCCTGAATGGGCGGGATCCGTGCTGTTTGGCATGGGTCTCATCGGCGCTGTGATGACGGCGTTCTACATGGCCCGTCTGTACATCATGATCTTCGAAGGCGACTTCAAGGGTTGGAGTATCGTCGCCGGTTGGAAAGAGCCTGAGGGGCACGACCACCACGACGATCATGGTGACGGCGACGAGCCTATCGACGGTCCGGCTCCTCACGAGTCACCCAACGCTATGACGGCGCCGTTGCTCGTCCTGGCAGCGTTGGCTGCGGTTAGCGGCTTGCTCAGCGCGCATGATTTGGGCACCCATTGGCTCGATCATTGGTTGGACCCGGTATTCGCCAATGCGCTCGGAAACGTTGTTACGGACGCAGAGGCCGGCAGCATGGTGCCGTATATCGCGAGTGCGGCGACATTCGCCGGGCTTGGCGGCGCTTACTTCGTCTACGTAATGAGGGGTGGCGATCCCGCCCGCGAGCTGGCCGAAAAGGTCCCCGCCCTGCACGAACTCATTTACGACAAGTGGCGTATTGACGAGCTGTACGACGAACTCTTCGTCGCGACCCTCGAAACTCTCGCCGAAGTCAGCATCTTCCTCGACAAATGGGTCGTGGACGGCATCATCGCCCGCGCCAGCGCGGGAGTAGTAGCCGGAGCCGGCTCGGTACTTCGCCTATTCCAGGTCGGCCGGGTCCAAGCCTACGCCGCTGCCATGGTCATCGGCTCCGTGGCATTCGCCGGCTTCTTCCTGCTGCCCCACGCTCGGGTTCAGTTAAATGGCGACCTCTCCAACGGCCAGTACGAATTGGTCGCGTCTCCTGGGCTCGGCTACCAGTACAGCTGGGACCTCGATGGAGACGGCGAATTCGCCGAAGACGACTTCGCCGACAAGAACACCGCGAACATCCGACTGAACACGGGCAAAACCGTCGAGGTCGGGCTCAAGGTGCGAAACGCGTTCGGCTTGATCCGAACAGTGACCATTCCGCTCACGCGGCCAGATCCGTCAGCTGACGAAACCGAGACGGCAGGGGTACAAGGCCGCGCCACCGGACAATTGGCTGACATCGAAGGGAGGCAGCGATGAACGCGCTCCGGGACGCAGGAATCGAAATGATTCCTTACTTGATCGCATTCGTCGTGGGCTACCTAATGCCCTGGCGCAAAGAGTGGTTCGAGCGCTTTGCAGTGGGTTCGGTTGCGGCTTTGAGTGTCGCCTTCGTGCTCGGTCTTTGGCCCGACAAAGCTGTTGAGGTCGCCGAGACACGACCGGAAGAGTGGGGCCACCTGCTTAATCTCATCGTGTTCTTGCCGCTGATTGCGGCCATCGCGGTGGTTTTCCTGCCTCGCCAAAGCCCGAAGCTGCTCAAGCAATTCACGATGGTGGTGCTGGGCGTAGACTTCCTGGCGAGCCTGGCTCTGTTGGGCGTGCCCATGAGCGAAGGCTGGCATTTCCAGTACGTGACCGAGTGGGTCCCGAGCCTGGGCATTCGCTACCACGTCGCCATTGACGGCATCTCGGTCTGGCTCGTTCTGCTCTCGACGTTGAGCACGCCCATCGCGCTGCATGTCAGTTTCGGCTCCATCAAGAAACGCACCAAGGAGCTGTGCTTCGCGTTTTTGATGCTGCACGGAGCTATGATGGGGGCTTTCGTCTCCCTCGATCTGTTCCTCTTCTTCGTCTTCTGGGAGCTGATGCTCGTTCCGATGATCTTGATCATCGGAATCTGGGGCGGCGTCGAGAAGATCAAGGCGTCCTACAAGTTCTTCCTCTACACAATGGCCGGCAGCATGATGATGCTCGCGGCTATCCTGTACATGGCGTGGGTCTTCCACTCTATCGAGGGCTACTGGACCTTCGACTACCTCGCGCTCAAACGCCTAGTCCTGCCCGAGGACGCTGCCTTCTGGTGCTTCGCTGGATTCGCCTTGGCGTTCCTGATCAAAGTGCCCATGTTCCCCTTCCACACGTGGCTGCCGGACGCGCATGTTCAGGCCCCGACGGGAGGCTCCATCATTCTGGCCGCTGTGCTGCTTAAATTGGGCACCTACGGTTACATCCGCTTTTGCATGGGCATGTTCGAGGGCCCGGCCTGGGAAGCGAGCGCCACTTTGGCGGGCGTTGCAGTGGCGGGCGGTATTTTCTACGGCGCGCTGTGTGCGTGGAAACAGAGCGATATTAAACGTCTCGTGGCGTACTCATCGGTCGCCCACCTGGGCTTTGTGATGCTCGGCTTGTTCTCTGGAACCCACGCGGGAGTTTCCGGCGCGATCGTGCAGATGATCAACCACGGCATCTCGACCGGAGCGCTGTTCCTTCTAGTCGGCGTTATCTACGACCGGCGCCACACCCGTCAGATTGCTGACTTCGGTGGTCTCGCCAAGGTGATGCCTGTCTACACGGCATTGTTCGTTCTGGTCACGATGGCCAGCGTCGGCGTGCCCGGTACCAACGGCTTCGTCGGTGAGTTCATGGTCATCATGGGCACGATGGTTTCCGATAGCCTAGGCCGCCACGCGACCCCCGCGGCGGTCGGCGCCTCCTTTGGCGTCATCTTGGCCGCGCTCTACATGCTGTCGATGGTTCAGCGAGTCTTCTTCGGACCGCTGAACAATCCCAAGAACGAGAAGCTCACGGATATCAACAGCCGCGAACTGGTGGCTGTGGCCCCTCTCGTCGCGCTAATCTTCGTCTTCGGTTTATTCCCGAACATCCTGCTCAGCCGGATGAACGATTCGGTCGGCGCCACCGTGCGTCACCTCGCTGAAGGACGTATCGCTTACGAGGCGCACGCCGGCGCGACCACCGCCAAGTTGCGACCCAAGCGGGGCGGACCCTGGGAGGCGGGGCATCCGAGCCCACCACAGGTGGCTGACGTTGCCGTTGCCCTCAACGCAGGAGCCGACAAATGATTGATCTCTTCATCGCTCTGTCCCCGCTGCTGACCGTTGGATTCGGTGGCCTACTTTTGATGTTGGCTGAAGCCCTCGGCAAGCCGGCAAACAACACTGGCATGAGCCCCGACGGCGCAGTTGTCGTTGATGCTGGGGCGGGCCGCTCGGAAGAGCTGGGCCTTTTGGCGACGGTGATCCTGTTTTCAGGTGCCGCATCATCCATGGGCGTTTGGCTCGCGGATCCGGCGACTCTCGGCGTAGAGCTCGTGTCGCCCTGGCTGCAGGTTGACCGCTACTCGCTCTTTTTTAGCTTCATCCTGTGTATTTCGGGCGGCCTCTGCACCCTGTTGGGCGGCGGCTACCTGGAAGAGCACAAGATCGACCGCGGTGAGTTCTTCACGCTGGTGGTGTTTTCGACTGTGGGCGCTATCGCCCTTGGCTTCGCCGGTGACTTGCTCACCGTGTTCGTTGCCCTGGAGACGATGTCTCTCGGCGTCTACTGCATGATCGGCCTTCGACGCTCGAGCCCCCGCGCTGGAGAAGCCGCGCTCAAGTACTTCCTGCTTGGCAGCTTTGCGGCAGCCATCATGATGTTTGGAGCCGCTCTGCTCTACGCCGCCACCGGTCACACGGATTTGGCGGGCATCGGAGCCTTCGTCGGTGGGCTCGGTGGGGAAGCCAGCGGAGAAACTGCCATGGTCATCGTGGGCATGCTGCTCATGCTCATCGGTATGGCCTTCAAAATCAGCGCCGTACCTTTCCACATGTGGGCACCTGACGCCTACGAAGGCGCGCCGACTCCGACCACTAGCTTCATGGCAGCGGCCGTGAAGACTGCGGCCTTCGCGGTGCTGCTTCGGATCCTACTCATCGCCTTCGGCGACCCACGTCTCATGAGCTGGGGCGCTGGTTGGCCGCCGGTGATGGCGTGTTTGTCCGTCCTCTCGATGACCATCGCTAATGTGATCGCCGGCCGTCAGTCGTCGGTGAAGCGCATGCTTGCCTACTCCTCGATCTCTCACGCCGGCTACCTGCTCATGGGTGTCTGCGCGGCCATGCGACTCCCGGAAGAAGCCTCCGCCAGCGTGATGTTCTATCTAGCCGGTTACTGCATCTCGACCATCGGCGCTTTTGGCGCGCTGATCCTCTGCGGCAGTCGCGGCAAAGAAGCCGTCAGCTATGCCGATCTCGCGGGCATCGGACGCCGCCACCCGGCAGCGGCAGCGGCCTTCGCGCTTTTCGTTATCTCGCTGGCGGGCATGCCGCCCACGGCTGGCTTCTTCGGCAAGCTCTATGTCTTCCGAGCGACCATCGACGCGGAGCTCTATTCCTTGGCCATCATCGGTCTGCTCAACAGCATCGTTGGCGCCTACTACTACATGAAAGTATTGGTGTTCATGTACATGCGCGAGCCGATTCCGGGAGCGCCGATCGCGATTCCCATGCGCTCTTCGATGGTGGTCTCCGCGCTGATCATCGCCGCAGCCCTAGTGGTCGCCATCGGCGTACTGCCGGGGGCACTGCTCGAGATGGCGGCGGTAGCGGCCGCAGCGCTGTCTTAGCTGAGGCCCTCCTTGCTCGGGCGCCCCTCCTTCCTAGGTCGAGCGTCACTCCCTGGAGCCGTGAGTCAGGGGCGAGCCGTGCCCCGAGTGGGCCGTCGCGTGTCTTCAGACGAAGCCTGTTTGTTCGTCAGCCGTCTGCTGTGTCTATCGCTTGAGAGCGAACCGCAGGGTTTCGGTTTTTGCTTTTAGGATTGGGGGGCTAAATTTTAGCTGGAGTCGATGCGTGCTCAAGGGCACTTGAAAGCTGAACCACCCTCGAGTTTTTCCGCCCGGTGGCACAAGCTCGCCCTGCAACGCGGGCTGACACCCGGTGAGGAAAGCGGAATAGGAGCGCCCGCCCTCGGCCGTCAACTTGGCGTAGTAAGGGTTGGCGGGAAGTGCTGCGGAGCCCAGATTGCTCAGTTCCACCAGCACCCCGGTGATCACTCGGCCTTTAGGCGGAGCGTGCACTCCGGTGAGGGGACAGTCCTTCACCTCCCGGACACTCATCGAAAAATGGGCGGTACGCGCCAGCTGCCCTAGCTCATGGGGTTGCCCTGTGCCGGAAGTGCCAGACACAGGCTCCGGGCGGCCAGAAAGCGAGGTACCACTAGCGGATAAATCCCCGCCGGGGTCGCGCTTCTCTCGGAACTGGTCGCAACCGAGAAGGGGAAGCACGAGCAGCATTCTCCACCAGGACATGTGTCATCTGTAGCAGGCGCCTCTCGGGCGGGCGAACATTGGGAGGTGGTGGCTGCCCGCGCGGGCGTAGGTTTGCTAAAGCGGTGAGATGAGCTTATCCAGGCCGGACGCGAAAAGTGCCCAGTTGGTGAATACCCGCACCCAGCGAGCGCTGGCAGTGGGCCTGATGGCGGGCAAGCCCTGGCGTTGCATCGCCGCTATAGCCTGGTTGAGCGCCTGTGATAGCGGAGCCCCGGTGGGCGCCGATAAGTTCCCGACACCTGTCGCCTCGGTACAAGCCGTCGCTCCGAAAGAGTCGACGGCGACGGCAACCGCAGCGGCGGCTTTGGCAAAGGCCAAAGCGGCGACCCAAGAACAGGCCCTCAAGGTTTTGAATCCCAAGGGAACGGCGTCCTACTCGGGCCCGACCGGTACTGTATCTGGCGTGGTGACCATGTCCGGGGATGCGCCGCCCACGTTGGATAAGGTATTGGCCAAGATCCCTAAGGGACGCTGCGAAGGCGCGCGCTCGATGTACGGTCGGCTGTTTCGGGAAGGCGAAGGCCGAACGCTGGGTGACGTCCTCGTCGCTGTCACCAAGTTCAAAGGCTACATCCCGGTCAAGAGCGACACTGTTCACCTGCGGCCCGCCGACTGTGCCTATCAGAGTCGAACTATTGGCATGACCTTCGGTCAAGTGTTGTCGGTGCAAAGTGCAGGCAAGGACTCTTATATTCCTCAATTGATCGGCGTCTCCTCGCCAGCACTTCTGGTGGCGCTTCCTCGAGGTAAAGCTATCGAATTGCTCTTGCCCCGCCCGGGTAGCTTCGGCCTAATCGACAACACCCACAGTTACATCTACGCCGACGTTGTGGTGCTTCGTTATGCTACCTTTGACGTGACGGGGCTCGATGGGCGCTTTGACATTGGGGAGCTGCCGCCGGGCGAGCTGACGGTGTCGGCGTATTTGCCGGTGACCGGACAAAGTGTTCAGCAGACCGTGACGGTGAAGGCGGGAGCCAACTCGGAGATCAGTTTCAGTCTTGCCTTCGAAGAATCGAAGTGGAGGGAGCACCAAGACACCGAGGGACGGCGCTTTCGACAGCGCTGAGTTTGACGGCGCTGAGTTTTTTACAGAGCGAAGCCCTAGGGCGCGGCTTCTACCGATGTGGGAGCGGCGTCGAGCCAAGTGTTGGCAGCTGCCGCTGAGTGACGCCGTTCGAGAAGCTCACTCATGAGCTGGCGCGCCAATGGGCTGAGTTCCCCCGATGACTTGGGGAAACTGTTGAGGGCCTGGCGGAAGGCTATGGGATCCATCGTCAAGTCCTGGACGATCAACAACGCGATCCGCGCATCGAGGTCCATGGGTTTTGCGAGCAGTACCCATTGGGCTTGTTCGCGTGCGAGGGCTGTCTTCCCGAGGTCGAGTGCATACAGCGCGAGCTTCCCCGGGGAGAGCTGTTTTTGAGTGGCGAGTTTTCTTGCTCCGGCTAAATCATCGATGAGCAAGAGGGCGTTGAGAGCCCGGGGTTGGGCTCCCGGCGGGACTGAAAAGCTGGGGTTGAGTAGCGATAGATGCCGATAGGCCTCGTCCCGCCAATCAGCATCGTCCTGTTGTTGCGCGAATTCGTAGAGACTGCGCCAGGCGAGCGCGGACAGAGGTTGGCGCAGCGTCAGTGCGCGAAGCCAGCGCCCCGCGGAACATTTTCGCCCTTGTTTCGTCAATATTTTCGCGACTAACACGGTGTAACTCGCGGGGTCCGGATCGAGCCGAACGGCTTGTCTCGCAGCGCGGGATGCCGCGGTGAGGTGGTCGTGATTCAGTTCGCATTTGGCGACCTCGTACCAAAGCGGCGCGTAGCCGCGGTTGACCGCGGCAGCTGCCCGAAAGTTGGTGGTGGCCAAGTCGCGGTCGCTCTGGCAGGTCAGAGCGCCGAGGCGGCTCCACAGCTCGGGACTGCTGGAGTCGTACTGAAGGGCTGCCCGGTATTGGTCGATCGCCCCGGGAACATCCCCAATTGCTTCCAAGTAGGCGCCGCGGGAGTAAGCGCCGTAGGCTCGCGTGTCCACGTAGCGCCCCACCTGGGTGCGCCCCTTGGCCACCCGCGTGACGGGTCCACTGCATGCCCCTGTCCCGAGCAAGAGCAATAGGGGAATCGCGTGGACCGCTCGCATGATCTCCAGCTTAGCTCGACTTCGGGGGCGCACGCGAAAATCCAAAGGGAAGAGATGTGGCCGGGTGCCCGTAGAAAAAGCTGATGCTCCCTATTCGGCCGCCGTTTCTTCAGATGATGGACGATTTTGTCTCGTGCGAAAGCCGGAGGCTCTCCGCACGGGTCCGCCGGGCCGAGCGCCGCGAAGAATCTGCACGCTTCGATAGTTGGGCGGCGGCGGCGGCAACGGATTTGGTGCTCGGACTCCGGCAGACGGCACTGGCCCGTGCCTGTGAGTTTGAAGTAGGCACGGGCCAGTGCGTGTTGGTGGGGGATCAATTACCCAACGCCATGTCGCTGACCGGCCCTTGGATTTCAAGCGTCTGCTTGAGTTTGCGCGCCTCCCGAGTGTTTCTGTACTCCTCGCGTGTGTCCGGCTGTGCGCCCTACGTGCACTTGCTGAGCCTGGTGCCGGGGCCTCCGGGGCGACACGAGCGCCTGCTCAGTTTGCCCGGCGCTCGTATTTTCCGGGGCCCGGACGATGGCCTGCGGCTCGAATTCTTGGACGCTGATCCCGACGGACGGGCGGGGGATGTCATGCCGACGGATCTGCTCGTAGTTCGTGCCTTCGCACGGCTCGTCGCAGACGACGAGAGATCCCAAAACGAGTGTCTGAGGCTGTCCTAGGTTTCAGCCAACCTCGAGGTCTACTTTTCGGAGAGGCTGCGTTTCGCGGCTTCGAGACTGACAGAGCCTGTAGCGGCAATCGCGGCGGCTACACGCTCGACGTCGTTACCCGTAGCGCCGGCCGCGATGGCTACCGATCGGGCATGCAGCGACATATGACCGCGTTGGATTCCTTCCGTGGCTAGTGCGCGGATGGCGGCCAAGTTGCTGGCGAGTCCCGCGCAAGCTGCGGTCATGGCGAGTTCGGCTGCGCTGTCGATTTTAGCAATGCGAAGGGCGAGGCGCGCGCTGGGATGCACTCGCAAAGTTCCTCCCACGACGCCGACGGCCAGCGGCATTTCGAGTTCACCTACCAGGTCGTGCCCTTCGCGTTTCCAGGTAGCGAGTGGTGAATACTGACCGCTGCGAGCGGCGTAGGCGTGGGCACCGGCTTCGACAGCTCGATAGTCGTTACCGGTCGCCATCACGACCGAGTCGACGCCGTTCATGATGCCCTTGTTGTGGGTCGCAGCCCGGTAGGTGTCGAGCTCGGCGAAGCGGGAGGCCTGCGAGATGGCGTCGATGATCGCATTGCCGTCGTCGCCGACCGGGGCCCAGGAGGAGGCGTCGTCGGTTTTCGGGCGTTCGCGGCTCAAGTCGCCGGCTTGGATGCGCGCACGCACCCGGACCCTACGTTGATCGCAGAGATTGGTGAGGATACGAAGGCCGAGCGTCCCCTTTGCCAGCTCGGCGGTGCGAGGCCCGATGGCCTCAGCGATGGTGTTGACGAGGTTTGCTCCCATGGCGTCGAGACAGTGAACGTGCATGTGAACGACGACACAACCCTCGCCCAGGTCACGAACTTCGGCTCGTCGGGGGCCGCCGCCGCGCTTGACCAAGTTGGGCACTGCCTGGCGTCCGAGCTCGAGCAGTTCCGGGAACGCTTCGGTGAGAGCGCTGACTGCTAGTTCGTTGTCAGGCACGTCGAAGAGTTGGATCTGGGTGGTCATCAGATCGTCCAAGAGTTCCGCGCTGAAGCCACCGGCGCTACGGATCATGCGGGCGGCGTTGGATGCCGCCGCGATCACGCTGGGCTCCTCCACCACCATCGGTACGAGGCGATCGGTCCCGTTGATGGTGAAGTTCAGCGCCACACCAAAGGGCAGGCTGTACACTCCTAGTACGTTCTCCACCACCTTGTCGGCAACTTGGGGATCGATGCCACCGGATCGCAATGCAATATCCAGTTCGTCGACTGTGAGATCGGAATGCTCCGCGACTTGCTGTCGACGTTCGTCGAGGCCGAGCTTGTAGAAGCCGGGTATGCGTGAGCCCTTGGACATGGCGTCTTCTACCGCCTCGGCCGAGCTCGCGCTTAGCTTTCTCCCCCGAATCGGTGAAGGCGGCCTAAGTACGCTACTCCTCAGCGCTTTCTGTGATGCTGAGGCCAGGGGCGCCGAGCCTAAGCGCGACAGGGGTTTGTCCCAGAGTTCTCGCTGTGTCGAAGAATTCTTGGCTTGGGGCGACTCGGTCGGCGTGCAACCAGATGTCTCCGCCTCCTGCCCCGGCCGGATATATTGCGCCATGGCTGGTAAACGCCTCCCGCAAGCGTTCTAGTTCTGGCGTGACGATGGGCGCGTTCGCATCTTTTCCGAGGGCCGCGAGCTGGTCGCCCTGTTCTCGAAGAGCTGCAATCAGGGCATCCGCATCCGACTCACGAGTGGCCGTGGCGGCACGCTCGGCTGCGTGCCGTAGCGTACCGATGTGGTTTTCGTATCGATTCGGGTCAGATTGTTTCAGAGCCCTGACGGAAGCCAGCAACTTGGCGGTGGAGGCGCTGAGTCCGGCGCTGAAAAATTGAAAATAAATTTCCCCCGGCAATTGGGTGGCTTCAGGAATGCGCTGCTGGTCGCGATGCCAAGCGATAATGGTTCCGCCGATGGCGCTGCACATGACATCAATGCCACTGCCGCCACCTTGAGCCCTGGCGTGGCCGACGAGGGCGGTACGAATAATTTCTGAGCGCTGTGCCTCGCTGATGGCAATGCCGGGCAGACGAGCCGCCAAGGATGCGACGAGGATCGCCGCGCTCGATCCGAGCCCTAGCTTTTGCGTCCCTCCCCGTAGTTCGTCCGCGTCGAACCAGGGAGCCTCATGGCCATTTAGGGAAGCGGCGACTTCAGGGGTGAGGAAGTCGGCCGGACGTGAACCATCGGCGATGACCCCGCGATCTACGGCACTCACAATGGCGGGCGCGCCTTCTAGTACAGAGTACGCGCCCGAAAGCACGACCTTGCCCGGCGCGCGTACGATCATTTTGCCTCGCTGACTTTTGCGTCGCCAATGAGGTACGCCGCGGGACCCGGCCGGCAGGAAATGACGTCTTGGATCTGGGCTACGCTCCGCAGCTCCCGTTCCACCACTTCTGCGTGTTCCGGCAGAGTGAGCACCTTGACGTGGGGGCCGGCATCCATCGTGTAGTAGGCGGGGATGCCTTGATCTCTCAGGTCCTCGACCCTTTGCATGGCGGCGATGGTGACGTCTCGAAAGTATCGGATCGCCGGCTTGGCAGCGAGCATGCTGGCGTGCATCATCATGGCGCTTTCTTCCACCGCTTCGCCGAGCGCTTCGAATTGTTTTTCGAGCAGAGCCACTCGGATGCGATCGTAGACAGCCGGAGCACGGTCGAGCCAGGCTTGGTAATATGGGCTGGTCTGCGCAGTGCGGGTCATGCCCTCGGTAGAACCGACCTTTTTTGGACCTTTTGCCGTGACTGCCACCAGCATGGCAAGCGGAAATTCATCAGGATTGAGAACCGGTTCGGCGCTGAGGGCCCGCGCATTGAGGGCGACATAGGCGCCGAAGACAGAGCGCGCGGCTGATGCGCTGGATGCCCTCGACAGTGAGCTGATTTCTGCGCTGCTCAGGCGCAGGCCGGCAGCACTGCTGGCGGCCATTGCTAGCGCAGCGAAGCCGGATGCGCTGGAGGCGAGACCGGCTGCGGTGGGGAAGTTATTGCTGGATATCACCCGGGCGCGGCAGACCGTGTCTGCCTTGGCTCGGATGCGGTCGAGAAGCTGAGAGACTCGCAGCTTGGTCCTTCCGCTCTGCTGTTTGCCGTCGAGCTGCAATTCGTCTTCCGAGAGGGCTGGATCGAAATACACTTCGGTACGCGTGGACAGCGCGTCCAGCGTCATCGAGAGGCTGGGAACCGCCGTGAGGTTTTGCTCAACATTCGCCTTGCCCCAGTATTTGGCGAGAGCGATATTGGAGTGGGCGATGGCAATGGCTTGACTCATGCTGAGATCCCTCCGGGGGTGGTGGCGCCGATGGAGGCTGGGACCTTGCTGAGGAAACACTCCAAGCCTTCGTTTTTCCAGCTGTTCATGATGGCGTCGGCTCGGTCCCCGGCTAGAGCTAACACACAGCCGCCACCGCCGGCCCCCGTAAGTTTTGCGCCGAGGGCCCCGGCGTCTCGAGCGAGGGCAACGGCGTGTTCGATTTCCGGAGTCGACAGTAGCCACCCGGCGAGCAACATCTGATTGTAATTCAACAATTGCCCCAGTCCGGACAGATCGCCAGCCTGGAGCGCGAGTTGAGCGTTGTCCACCAGCGCGTGGATCGCTTCGAGGGTTTTCTGGAACTTATCGGGGGATTGGCTCTTCAACTTGGCGACCTGCTCCACCATGGTTTTGGTTTCTGCTGCCGGCCCCGCCACGGCGACAGCGATCACCAGGGGGACGGCGTTTTTTACCGATTCGGGAGATTCTCCGCGCACATATCGCAGGCAACCGCCGAAGGTCGCGGCGGCGCTGTCCACCCCGGAGGGATCGCCGTGGAATATGCGTTCCCACGCCATGGAAGCTTCGAACACTTGCTGGGAGTCCTGGGCGGTGCGTGGCTCCTCGGGCGGCGAGGCGTCGAGTTCGAGCAAGGCCCGGGCGATGGCGACTGAGATGGCAGCCGAGCCGCCCAGTCCGACACCGAGGGGGAGCTCGGGACTGACTTCGACGGAGATACCTGAACGGCCCATGGAGGTGAGCAGCGAATCGTAGGCTTGTCCGAGATCGGAGCCGTCGCCGCGGTGACAGCTCCGGTCACCGAGTTGTAGGCGTTGTCCCTCGTCGGCGGTGGCAGAGGCTGTGGCCCCACGTTGGAGTCCCGCCACCAGGGCGGGACAGCCGTGCACAACGGCGTGTTCGCCGAGTAGGATCAACTTGCCGAATGCTGAAGCCACCGGTGTCCCGATTTATCGTCGGCGCTCGGTCAACAAGTGAGCTGCGCCGGTGAGCATTTGGCGCGTCGCGGGGGGGAGCTTGGATTGAGAGATTTCCGCGAGAGTCTCGTTGACCAGCGTTTGAATTCGTCGCTCTACCGCGGCGCGTGCGCCGGAACTCTCGAGGATATGCACGGCTCGAACGAGCTGCTTCTTCGTCGCCTTTGCGTTACCGAAGGCGGCACTGAAGGCCTTTTTGTCCGAGGCTTTGGCGCGTCGTAGCGTGTGGGCCACCAGGGCGGTGCGTTTGCCGCTTCGGATGTCATTGGCGAATGGTTTACCGGTATCTTTCGGGTCGCCAAAAGCGCTCAATAGATCGTCCCGCATCTGGAAGGCGACTCCGACGGGCAATGAGTATCGTTCTAGCGCCTCGATGACCGACGGCTTCGCTCCGGCCAACAATGCGCCCAGCACGAGGGGACCTCGTACGGTGTAGCTACCGGTTTTTAGTCGATAGGTCCGTTCTGCGTCGCTGGTACCCAACAGATCTAGTTGTTGCCCGGCGACGGCGTCGGCCTGCATCCGAGCGAAACACGTAAATACCCTGGGCATTCGCGCGGCCGCGATGTCCACGCGGGAGAGCGCTTCCGTCGCGAGGGCGGCGATATAGTCACCCGCCAGAATCGCCGACGAACTGCCGATGTGGACCGACCGGTAGCGCGCGCTCAACGACGTGTGAACAGAGGGTGCCCCTCGCCGGGTGGCGTCTTGATCCATCCAATCGTCGTGGATGAGAAAATAGGCGTGCAGAAGTTCGATGGCGACGCCCGCGTCGAGCGCCGCGTCCCAGTCCGCTCGGGGCTGGGCGGATTGGAACCCGGCGATGACCAGAGCGGGTCTCAGGCGCTTGCCACCTCGAAGGCAAAGGTCACGGGCCTCCCGGAGCATCTCTTGAACGCGGGGGCCATGGGGACGGATCTCGTCCATCTTGGCGTCGAGGAAGCCGGCGAGACGCGCATCGATATCCGGTTTGACACTGGTGAGCAGTGCCGCGAAGGGATCGAGCGCCAGGGCTTTGGCGGCGACTCGTTGAGGCGCTTTGGATCGCTTCTTCGTGAGCTTGGAGCGCGGCTTTCGAGCAGGGGCTTTCGCGCTGAGCTGGCTCGAGCGTGAACTGGATGTGGTGGGGCTGACTTTCCGTTTCTTGGGCCGGCGGGCGGCCTTGGAAGTGCCTATCTTCGTTGGCATTTTCAGCCACGTTAGGGTCCTCGATTGGAACTGTCAAACGACTCTCACGCGGTGTCACCCACCCCGTGGGGCAAAATCTGCTGGAATTTGTGAGAAATCGGCGATTCATCCCTCCAGGCTTGCAATCGGAGGAGAATCAAGGCGGATTGCGGTGGTTATGGGTGATATCCGCTCGAGAAAAGCCGACCACTTGGAGCTGGCGGCTACCGCTGACGTCGGCTTTCGTCGCAAGACGAACCTTTTCGAATGTGTCGAACTCATTCACAACGCGCTGCCGGAACTCGATTTCGATAGCTTGGATACGTCGGTCACGGTGTTGGGAAAGCGGCTGCGAGCGCCGCTTTGCATCGCGGGCATGACTGGGGGCACGGAGCGAGCGGCGAACATCAACGCAGAGCTGTCCGCCTTGGCCGAGGAGTGCGGCTATGCCTTTGGCCTCGGCAGCCAACGGGCGATGATGAAAAAAACCGAACTGGCGAAGACTTTTCAGGTGCGAGCCGGCGCTCCCAACACTCTCATTCTGGGCAATATCGGAGCCGTTCAGGCACGGGACTGCGGAACCCCCGAGCTCGAGGAGCTAGTCGGGCAGATCGGTGCCGATGCTCTTTGCGTTCACCTCAACCCCGCGATGGAGCTGGTGCAGAGCGATGGAGATCGGGATTTTCGAGGTATCGAAGAGACCTTTCGTCGGCTGACGAACGAACTGAGCGTACCGGTGGTGGCGAAGGAGACGGGTTGCGGACTGTCTCGTTCAGTGGCTCAGCGATTGGTGGCAAGCGGCGTGCGCCATGTGGATGTATCCGGGGCGGGCGGCACCTCGTGGGTGGCGGTGGAGACCCATCGCGCGGAGCCGGGACGTCGCCCCTTGGGTGAGCGCTTCTGGGATTGGGGTGTACCGACGGCCGCCAGTGTCGCGGTGACCGCAAAACATTTTCGCACGGTGTTTGCTACCGGCGGCATGAGCGATGGTTTGGAAGCGGCGAAGGCCATCGCCTTGGGCGCGACAGTGGTGGGCATGGCACGCCCCGTTCTCATTGCCTTCGAAGAAGGTGGGCGAAGCGGCGCAAGAACCTTTTTCCAACAAGTGGAGCTGGAGCTGAAGATGGCGATGCTGCTTGTGGGCGCCGCGAATCTTAGCCAGCTCATGAGCGCGCCCCGGGTCATGAGTGATCCACTGAGGCAATGGCTCAGTGCTCAAGGCATCCGCGGCGACGCCTAGGAACGTGGTGGCTTCGTACTGCAGCCAGGGACCGTCGAAACGCTACGGCTTCGCTCTCGGACTGTCGCTGAGCCTTCTGTTCGGCGGCGGCTGTCACTCGAGCTGCGGGCGCACAGAGCCCAACACCGAGGGCGAGAAGGCGGGGCCGGAGGTGAAGAGCGTGCGAGTCGTCGATCGGGGACTCGAGCCCCGGATCAGCCTGCGGGTGGGGCGTTGGGCAGGGCTCAAGTACCGAATTCGCATTGAGGCGAATGGCTCTTTCGGTTTGGCGGGCCAACAGGCCATCCACACGCCCACGACGCACATGACCTTCTTCTACGAGGTGTTACATGGCTTGGCGGATCCTGTCGTCAAGACGCGGCAGCTGGGTCGCGAACAGCTGATCTCTGAGCGAGCCGTATTAGAGGATATGCACGCCGAGAGCGATGTATTGCCGCCGGAGATGCTCAAACGATGGAATGAGGGGCTCCGATTGTTTGAGGGCAGCTCGGTGCAACAACTGGTGGCGGAGGACGGAGAGATCGTTGAGGTGACGACCGAAAGAGTCGCCGGAGTCGATCCGGGGCCTGCGATTAAGAAATTGTTCGACGTGGGTCTTGAGATTCAGCGTCGTTTCCCCCTGCGGCTGCCGCACGGGGAAGTCGGTGTGGGCGCCAAATGGCGATTCTCCGAAAAGGTTGAGGTGGGCGGCGTGCACGCGATGCAGATCGCCGATATGTCTTTGCTACGAATTGACGACGAAGAGGTCGCCATCCGTTTTCGTATCCGCCAGGAGGCTCCTCGTCAGGCGATGGCGTTTCCGCAGTTGCCGCACGAAGACACGATGGTGGAGTCTTTTCATGGCGGGGGTCACGGGGAAATTGTGATGGACCGCTTGACCGGCGTGTTGCTCAGCGCGCAGTTTTCGAGCAACGCTCGCATGACGGCGAGTGGGATCTTGGACGGCAAACGTGAATCGGCGAGCTATTTTATGGGCACCGCTGCAAAAATGACCGGAGTGATCTTGGCGTCGGACAGCGGTGCACAGGCGACCGCGCCGTCGGATGCCGCCGCGGTGTTGGCCGCTCTGCGGACTCGATTGGCGGAAGCGGGGCACGATGTTGCCGCGCGCACGGAGTTGAGCGAGTGATGCCCTCTCGCGCGACGGGCCTGGGGGTGTTTCTCCTCAGCGCCTCGTTGATGAGCACGGAGGTGATCCTGACGAGGGTCTTCTCCGTCGTGGTCTGGTATCACTTCGCATTTTTCGCCATATCCGTCGCTCTGTTTGGCACGGGTGCGGCCGCCTTGTTTGTCCATCTGCGCCAGGACAAGTTGCCGCGCGAAGACACCGGACAGCTACTCGCCCAGAGCAGCGTCGGTCTGTGTTTCAGCATTATCGGAGTGGGCTTGTTACTCATTCATGTAACGCCCAATTGGTTCGGGGACGTCGAGCCCAGCGTGTTTACCCGCCTGACCGTGAAATTGGTGCTGCTGTTTGTCACCACAGCGGCTCCATTTTTTGTGGGTGGCTTCGCGCTAGCCCTGGTGATGACCCGTTATTCGGCTGCGGTTCACCGGCTCTACTCATGGGATTTGTTCGGGGCCGGCTTGGGGTGTCTGGTTGTCGTTCCGGTGATCTCTTGGCTGGGCGGACCCCGGTCGCTTTTATTCTCCGCAGCGTTGGGAGCCACGGCAGCCCTGGCTTTCGCGTCGGGTCCGAAGCGGGCACGCTGGCGACTATTTGCAGGCCTAGCTTTCGCATTTTCGGTGACGTTGGCTGCGGTCGATCCGATGACCCATTGGTTCCGGGTGACGGTGGCCAAGGGTTGGGATCTTCGCAAGATTAAGCCGGAGCTCAACCGTTGGAATTCCTTCTCCATGGTGACTGTCCTGCCGGAGGTCGGCTTTCGGGGCTGGGGGCTCAGTCCTGCCTATGACGGCCGTTTCCCCAAGCAAAAAACAGTGGTCATCGATATGAATGCGATGACACCGCTCACGCAGTTCGACGGGAACTTGGATACTGTGGGTTATGCGCTCTACGACTTGAGTGCCCTGGTTTACCGGCTTCGGCCCGATCCTCCTGAGGTCTGCGTCATTGGTGCAGGAGGAGGGAAGGATGTTCTGGCGGCCTTGGTGGCGGGCGCCGGGCGGGTGACTGCAGTAGAAATCAATCCGCTGATAGTGAACGATGTGGTGCGCGGCGCGTACCGGGAGTTCACGGCCGGCTTGTACGACCGGGATGACGTGGTTGTAGTGGTGGAAGACGGGCGAAGCTTCGCCCGTCGCAGCACGGATCACTACGACGTGCTGATGCTGAGTATGGTCGATACGTCGGCAGCGACGGCAGCTGGCGCCTACGCTCTTACGGAAAACAGCCTTTACACTACGGACGCTTTTGTCGATTTTTTCCGTCGGCTGAAGCCGGGCGGAATTTTGAATGTGTCGACGGCGAGTCTGGAAGGACTGGCGGTCGGTGCGCGACTCACGGCGGTGGCGCGCACAGCTCTGCTGCGTGAAGAACGCGACCCGAGCCGTTCGGTCATGGTGGCTCAGACGGGCTGGATCGATAGCAACGGAGCCGTGCTGCACGACTTGCTGATCAAGCCAGACGGCTTCACTGACGCCGAAGTGAGTTTGTTCGCGGGGGCTGTCGCCGATCTTCGTTTCGTTCCCGCCTATCTGCCGGCACGAAGTCTGGCGCCTCGGGATGTTGAGCAGTCTTGGATGCAGCAGATCTTGACCGCGAGCGATACCGCGGCACTGCGGGTCAAGATGGACAGCTGGCCTATCGACGTGTCCGCGGTGGACGATAACCGTCCGTTCTTCTTTTACCAAAATCGCTTCGCCGACCTAGGCGATATGATGCTGAGTTCGGACGGCGGGCATCTGTTCGGCAATGGCGGCGGGATCCTCGCGAAAGTCGTGGTGGTCTCAACGGGGCTGGTGCTCGTGTTCTTGCTGTTACCGCTGATTGTGGGGCGAGCTCAGATTCGAGCAGGAGCCGGACACCCGGGCTGGGATATGGCCTACGTGGCGTGCCTAGGATTTGGTTTCATGTTTTTGGAGATCCCATGGATACAGAAGTTCAGTCTGTTTCTGGGTAACCCGACTTATACGCTGGCCGTGGTCCTGGCCGTGCTCCTGGTGTTCGGGGGCTTGGGTAGCCGTCTTTTGGCGGGGCGCAATGCCACGGGTTCGCGGCACCTGCTCCCGTTGCAACTCATCGCTCTTGTTACTTACAGCCTGGGGCTCTCCTGGGGGCTCACGCCGCTATTCGAATTGGGGGCCGCCTGGACGCCCGAGACTCGTGCGGTAGTTGTGGCTGTGCTCTTGATGCCGCTGGGGCTTCTGTTGGGTGTGCCGTACCCGTCCGGGCTGGGGCGCGTCGCCACCCGGGCGGAGGCGCGAATCCCGTGGTTGTGGAGCATCAATAGCGCGACGTCGGTTCTGGGTTCTGTGTTGGCTACTGTGTGTTCGCTTCACGCAGGCATCAACGCTAGTTTGGTCGTCGGGGCGCTGCTTTACGCAACCGCGCTGCTGATATGGATCCCCATGAGCCAGCCCTCTTGAGCCGACGAGCCGTCATCGTGTTCGCGGCGATTGTCGGGCTGCACAGCGCGCTGTGCTGGGTGTTTGTACCCGGATATTTTTCGCCGACACCGGTATTGGAGGCGGCCTTCGGCGAGTTCGCTCTGTCGCTGCGAGGCGGTTTGGGGCAATGGCTGCAAGAGGTGTCGGGCGCGCCAATCGGGGCCACAGCTCGCGGGGGGGCCGACTGGCTCGGCGCCTTGGCGTACTTTTGTGGCGATGCGTGGGGAGTCGGCGGCTGGCGGGCCCTGAACGGGCTATCGGCGGCCACGCACCTGGCTGTGCCATGTGTGGGGTTTGTCGCCGCTCGGGGGTTTGGTTTGGGACTCCGAGCGGCGCTCGGGACAGCCGCGGTTTGGAGTCACCTGTGGTTCTTCGACTCCTTGATTCACCATCTGTGGTTCGTCGGTCGCGAGGGGTTTCTACGTGCCTCTCTCGCCGTTGTTCTGTTCATCGGGATGGCGGCCGCGTACTCCCGAAGGCCTCGGCGGTACCTGTTGGTTGCGTTTTCATTGGCAGCGCTGGTGGCCTTGCTGTCTAGCCCGCTCAGTTGTGTGCCCGCGATTCTCGTGTTGGTGCCGCTTCACAACAAAAGCGGAGTCACTCTGAGGCCCGTAGCTAAGGGACTGATGTTGGCTTTCGCGGTTGTAACGGCGATGATGTTGGGGACGGGAGCCGGCGGCCGGGCGGATCTGTGGAGTGTGCGTCTCGCGCCGGTAGATTTCGCGTGGGACAGCTTGGACTTGCTGGGCGCTGATAGAAGCCAAGAGGGTCCCACTCGCGCTTGGCTGAGGACACTGTGTTTCGCGGGGATGCTCGCGAGGAGTTGGGCGCCCGCGACAGTTCCAAAGATATCGGGTTTGGCGTTGCCGGTGTGTGGCTTGCTGCTGTTGGCCTACGGAGGCGAGTTTCTTTGGAGCCCGTCCCCGGGAGTGGGGGCGCTGCTGTTCCCGGCGGTGTTGCTGGCGAGCGTTCCTGCGTGTGAACTGATGGCGAGCGTGTTCAAGCCGGAGCTGTGGACTCGCGGTAGCCCCATGATTCGTGGGCTGCTGCTGGCGGGTGTGTTGGTGATCGTCCCTCGAGTCGTGCGAACGGTCATGACCTTTCTGCCCGGTCTACAGGCGGATCGTGTGATTCGAGCACCGGGGGATGAAAAAATATCGGCGATGGTGGGACTCAACGAGCCGCAGCTTCGGCGGCGCTCTCACGAGTTAGTCTCGCCAACTCTATTGCAAGTACGAGACTGGTTGCGCCGTCACGCTACGGGGCGAGTGGCGCTGGCGAAGGGTCGCCTCGCCCAACTGATCCGGTTGACGACTAATCTGGAAGTGCAGACTGCCGAGCGAGAGCCATCGAGTCGGAGTCTGCCTGACTTTGCGGTCTACCGAGAAGTTTACGGAGCGGCAGCAAAGCTCCCCTCGGAGGTCGCTCGTTTTGGCGAGTACCGAATATTGCGACGAGCTGTTGGGAGCAGCGGAAAGTAGCGACCATTGTGGGCTCCGTGCGTTGAGGGGGGGCGCCATGCTCTATTTACGCGGTGCGGAGTTTAGGCGGAATCGGGGCGGGAGAGCCGGGCGATAGGCAGCAGTAGACCGAGGTAACACCCAGCGGCACAGAGCAGAACGAAGGTGAGCCCGAATTCCAGCGCCAGCAGGATTGCGACGCTACTCGCGAGCACGCTGCCCACGCCATTCATCCCCCAGAGCCAGGGGCGCTCGTCCGGGTGTCGATGGCTGACGAGTCGCATGCCCGTGGGGAAGGCCATACCCATCAGCAGGCCCAACATAGAAATGATACCGGCAGCAAAGGCGATGCGAACCGCAATGGGCAGGCTTGCGATCTGCGGGGCCCAGCTCGGCCATGCTAGGGCCACAACAGCGAGGGCCGCGGCGATTAGCAGAGGATAGACGTAGCACCAGGGTCGTTGGTCGAGGGGCAGCCGATCGCTCAACAGTGAACCGAGACCGGCTGAGGCAACCAGGCTTGAGAGCACGACGATCAGGCTATAGCTCGGGTGCCCGAGGATCAGACTGAGGCGTTGCAGTAGCGCGATTTCGGCGAGCATGAATCCCACGCCGATCATAGAGAAATAGAGCAGGCTCGCCCACAGCCCCGTACGGCTCGCAGATTGGGGCCTTGATCGTCGGTACAAGGGAATCAAGATCGCTCCGACGACGAGTAGGCAGGAGGCCAGGAAGGCCATGCCGAGGGTGCGAGTCGCGAGCAGATTGCCTTCCAGGCTGCCCACAGTTTGCGGTGGGCGCTCGTAGAAAAACGAACGCAAGCGCAGCACGTTGAAGAAGAATGGTCGGTCGTCGGTGCTGGCGCGGAAATCCAGCAAGGGAAGCAGGCTCGCGGCGTTCACTTCCGCCAAAGAGCGGGCGTTGAGGATTCGTTCGATGCGCTCGGACGGGGAGCGCATGCTGGGTAGCGTCGCCACCACAAACCCCTTGTCGGCCGCGATCTGCTGAATTCGGCGTTCGTCGGCGGAACCCAAAGCGGACTTGGAGATCAGCAGCGTAGTGACGGAGCCGGCTGTCACGATGGCGATGTGATCTCTCGGTTGAGCCACGCCGCTTTCCAGCAAGGTGCCTACCGCCAGCACGATGAGTCGCGCGGTTTCCACGGTGGACCAGCGGGAGACGGTGAACACTCCGTTGGGGGTGAGACGATCAAGAAACAGCTGCCAGGCTTCTAGGGTGTAGAGGCCGTTTTCACCGAGCGCATGAGCGCCGGCTCCGGTGGCGGCCCAGGTATCGATCAATGAAGCTTGAAGTAGTGCGAAGCGCTGCTCGCTCTGAGCCAAATAACTCCGGGCTTCGTCGTGTACCAATCGCACGTCGGGATGTTGGGGGACTCCCGTGGGCTGGCCAATGTCGCTCGCCAGGATCTCTAGTAGGCGTCCATTGAACTCGAGCCCGTAGACGGGCGCGCGCTGCGCCAACAGCGCGGCTTGGATATCCCGTGATCCACCGACACCGATGATGGCGGCCGCCCCACCCGGGCGCAGCAAGTTGGCCATATTGGTGACATCACATTCGAGGAAGCGGAGGTTCTGCAGGTCGGCGCTCGCGTGATAAAGCGGTGTGGCGGCGTGACCGTCGATCACCAGAGTGCGTTGCATGATTACCGGAGCTACGCACCGGCTCCCTTTGCCCCAGAACATAGCGGGTAGCGCCGCGGGTTTTGAAACCTGAACTCGAGAGTGGCTATTCCAGAGTTCTAGCTCGACGTGCTCGCGCTGCTCTGCCTGTCCTTTGACCCAGATGGTGACGAGTCCGCGATCGGCGCCGAGGTTCCCGGCGAATAGGGCAGCGCTGAGTGCGAAAGCTATCCAGGGCTTTCGTGTGGGGGCGCGGGCACTTCGGGCAAAGGCGATGGCGGCCAAAGCGGCAACCGTCCCCATCAACAGGATGGCGGAGCCACCGTCGGTGGTTCGGAGTAGCCATGGAATCATGGGGGCGCCCATCGCGGCACCGATGAGATCCACTGCGTAGACCTGACCTACTGGGAGGCGAGTCCGCGTGAGCGCCGCGGCGACGATCACGCCGGCGGGGTAAAACGGCAACGCGAGGGCAAGCGAGAAAATTATGAATAAGGGGAGGGTCGTCGCTACGGCGGCGACCTGAAGAGGAATGACCAGCAGCAATACGTAGCTGATGGGAACGGCCGCCGAAAAATAGATCGCGTGGCGCGACAGCTGGCGACCTAAATTGTGTTCTTCAAAATCTTCCAGTCGGAGGTAAACACTGACGGCTCCTGCAGTGAGCCCGAACAAGCCCATCGCGATCACCAGGAACGCGAGGGAGTACCAGGTGAGTACGGAAAGAAGCCGAGTGTCGAGAACCTCCAGACCGAGCGTGGCTCCCGCAATCAGCGCGAGCGCAAATAGGAACGGGCGGGGGCTCAGCGCGGGTGCGGCGGGAGAAGGGCTCACGGCGCACCTCTTCTAACGGGATGGCGGACACTTGTCACCGGTGTCCCGGCCGTCGAACGCTTATCGTTCTTTGACGCTGGGCGGCGGGTGCGAATGGGAGAGCGAAGAGCTTCCACCGTTATAGGCGTTCGCCGACATCTCTTTGTACAGCTGATTGGCTCCGGGCATGTCCGGGCGCTTGCGCATGAGTTCCACGAGTCGTTGCAGGGCCTGTGCGGGGGGCATGGCGCCGTAGAGCACGGCGAGCTTCACCTGAAGCATCGCGTAGATTTCATCGTCGTCGGCTGCGCTGAGGGCGGCTTTCGCGGCGTCGAGATCGCCGGCATCGAGTTGGCTGTCGATTGCAGCGTAGGGCTCGGGAAGGCCAAGAGATGACATGCCTACAGAATAACAGGGATCTGGAGGCTCGTCCGCCCCAGGCCAGCATCGGTCGATGGGCCGGTCCTGGGCCCGCGCCAGGGACATCCGTATTCGCCGATTGAGACGGTGGGATTCTGCGGCAGTCGGAGGAAATCCGAACGCGCCGCGATGGCGCTGCGGGGTGCTAGCATTCAGCAGGGCTTCTTAGTGATGGTAGACTGCTTCCATTCAGCGCTTCGTGGAACGCGGCTCTGTCCCATGAATTTTAGTAGTCACTTCCGTGAAGTAAGCAAAAAGATGAAGGAGCTATCGTGTTTAGTCGTCGAGGATTCGCCGATGATGAGGCAGCTATTGGTCTACGCATTGGCGCGGGTCAAAGGCCTGGCCGTTGTTGAGGCGGACGATGGCGTGGACGCGTTGCGAAAGCTGGAGAGCAGCTCCTTCGATATCATTATCTCCGACATCAACATGCCGGTCATGGACGGCATGAAACTGATCACTCGGGTTCGCGCTGACGAGCGGCACTGCAAGACTCCGATCGTTGTGATCACGACTGCCGGCGCGGATGCCGATCGACAGCGCGCTTTGGCGCTGGGCGCAACGTCGTTCATTACCAAGCCCATCCAAACTGAAGATGTCGTGAAAACCGTGCGTTCGTTGCTGTCTCTGGACTGACGTGACCGTCGGGATCAAGATCTGTGGACTGTGCGAGGTCGGCGATGCGGTGGCGGCAGTGGAAGCCGGGGCCACCGCGGTCGGGCTCAATCTGATTGCTAGCTCGAAACGTTTCATCGAACTGCCGCTAGCTGCGGCGATCGTTGCCGAAGTGGGGGCGCAGGTCCGTACGGTGGTGGTGGTGGCAGATTTAACGGCGGCTGAAATCGAGTCGATCCGGCAGCGTGTGCGCCCGAACTACGTGCAACTTCACGGCTCGGAAAGCGCGGCGCTCTTAGCCGCGGTGCTGCCCGGTGCCTACAAGGCGATCCGAATCGCCGATCGGGGCGACGTGGCCGCAGCCAGCGAATTCGCCGGCGAAGAACTGCTGGTGGACGCAAAAGTTCCAGGAGCCCTCGGGGGGACCGGCACGTCCTTCGATTGGTCGTTGGTGTCGGAGCTCTCCCGGCAGCGGTCCATGTGGCTGGCTGGCGGCCTGACCCCGGACAATGTGGCAGAGGCCGTTCGGCAGGTGGCACCCTACGGAGTCGACACCGCCAGCGGTGTAGAAGTGTCGGGGCAAGCCCGGCGCAAGGATCCGTCGCGAATGAAGGATTTTGTGCAAGCGGTACGTGATTTGGAAGTTGCGTCCTAAGGTGGGGCGAGTGCGGAGCCTTTCGAGCCCGAAAACTCGATGGCGACAGGCGACTTCCGGCATGGCCGTCGCGTTGCTCTTGGGGGGATGCAGCGGCCCGAGCACCCAGGGCGCCGTGGTCTTGAGTACTTCAGTGAGTGAGAGCGGGGTCTTGCTGGCCCGTTATCGCTCGTCGCGTTGCCGCACGGGGACCGGGGCGGAGGCGCCGCCGCTGCGATCATCATTCGCTCTACGGCGCACCCTCCGGGGCGCTTGGACCTTGCGGGAGTCGCGTTTCGGGTTCAGCGACCTTAAATTCTACCAATCGTTCTTTTCGGACGGCGTCCGGCGCTTTCAGGCGATCATCAAGACGAGTGCGGGCGAGCCGCGCCTTTGGCAATACGACGTGCCCGTGAAACCGACCATCGAGCTACCGGCGAAGCTGGTCGTCGCGTCGGGCTTTGCGTCGTCGGCCACCTCCCAGGATCAATTCGTCGCGGACTCCAAGACTGTCGTTCTTAGATGCGTGTTGATTCCCTCGGCCATCATCGACGGATGGCCTCGCGACCGAGTCAGCTGCCCGGATCGACGAGCGCGCTGCACCAAGCCACCAAGCGATTCCCGGCTCCGCTATCCAAGAGACGGATATTCGTCGCTTTGAGATTGCGGTCGCTAGCGGGTTGCGTGCTGTCGGTCACGAAGGGGCCGACTCGAGCTGGGGCGAGATATCGGAGCATCATGTCAGTGACGCAGGGGGCACTGGCTCCCTGCGCCCGGGCAGCCGACAGCGCGCCGGCTTCCGCGAGAATGGCGGTGCTACCACCCTGCAGTACCTTGGAACTGTTTCGAACGTACGTGCTCAGCTGTAGGCTAACGACCCCTGCCCCTTGGTCGACGAGCCCGATTTGATCGAATAGCAGCTTCGAGTAACGGGAGGGGCCGCCTGTCAGCCACTTGGGCTGCTCCCCCGGACGGAGCTTGTAGGTGGGCGTTCCCCGCCGTCGTTTGAGCACGGCAAAACTCATGGTGGCGGTCGCGACCGGGTGTGTGCCCTCGGAGTCCGTTCCGCTGACTTCGACCGAAAGAATAATTCGCGAGGCTCCGTTCCGCAGCACGGAAGTCCGCGCACTGAGCTCATCGACCGCTCGTCTGCCGAGTCGATGGATGTCGAGGTTTGAGGTGCTGACCCAGTCGGGTTCTGCGATGCCGATGGCGGCAAAGCCTCCCGCGATGTCGATGATGGTACCGAGGATCCCCATGCTCGGTGCCCCACTCGGATCGAGAAGGTAGGAATTGAGCGGATGAGTGACGACGGTGTGCCGCTCGTCCGTGGAGGCGACGGTGGCAGCTAGGTCGTGGAGAAAATGATCATCGGCCAGGGGGGTG
>SPKZ01008623.1_pt1 | contig 30765 bp, 24 predicted proteins | sample 2456571 | NCBI WGS metagenome assembly SPKZ01 (sample SAMN11192286, study PRJNA482655) | marine metagenome | biome: ENVO:00000447; feature: ENVO:00000244|ENVO:00000211|ENVO:00000569|ENVO:00002023; material: ENVO:00002151; isolation source: ocean water from marine abyssalpelagic zone ... | reverse complement strand
GTTTGGTGTACATGCTCTATTAGCGCCACGACACGCTCTTCGGGCATGTCAGGATAAGTCTCTAAAATTGACTGCCGATGATATGTATCTGGCATCATCTGGTATGCTCGCTTAGCATCCGCCTCCATTAACATACGCAATTGACTGCTTTGCTCTTCATTCACCTCAGTATCTTTCAAGCGCTCCTCTGCCATGGACATCGCCTGTCTACCCAGATATGGATTCGCCACAAAAAGATCCGGTATTAAATTGATATACCCCTTCTTGATATAAGGCTCCAGCATCAACAGCAACATAATATTTTTCAAAGTATCGTGCTTATATTGATGTGGATTCTCCAGCGGAGAAAACTCTGGATTCATGAGTGCAGGATTTACAAAAGGGCTCACTACTAATATTTCATCACAATACAACGTCATACTAGTGATCGTAAGTGTAATTGCCTGAGGATCCACAATCCCCGTATATAATGCCCTTAATGTGCCATCTGGCTTAGGTAATAAGCTGATGTAATCAGTATCTTTTGGCCAGAGATGACCATAAAAACGATAAATCTCCTTAATCTGATCACCGCTCAGCTCCTTTCTTACATCATCCCACGTTTTACCATCATTCAACCCCAGCACATCAGTCACACAGTTGATAAATGCTAAATTACGCTCCCTTATACTTAAAACAGCTGAAGTGGACTTTTCCTCTTCACGCTTATTAAGACAGCATTTTTTATATTTCTTTCCACTACCACAGCGACATAAACTATTCCGCCTCTGTTTTTTTACAGGCTTAACTTTCTGCAAGAATTCACTATCCGGATTTGTGCGCCCAAAGGCATCTTGATAATAAGTACTGCCATCTTTGTACCCTACGAACATTTCTCCACCAAAATGAAACATTCCATTTTCCGGAGGTAGTAATACCCCCTTAAGCTCGCCCCAAGTACAATTCACAGCCTTCTCTGGATAAAGCCACTCCCGCTCTCCAGCCGCTATATATCGTTTAGCCCTACACTTGACGATATAGTTTATTTTTTGAACGTCTGAAACACACAAGTTTCTCGACGTAATAAATGCATCAGTCCTTGCCATGCTTTGCGCAAAATGTCGGGCATTGGTTCTTTTTTCCAAGGGATCATTCAGGTCTGGATTTTTTGCATATTCATAGTTGGTCAAAATCAGGCAATGATCTTGATCAAGAACAAAAATTGTCTGACTGGCCTTCAGTGCAGTAGAGGGCTCATGTGGGTAGGCACAAGACTCAGAATCAAGTGGACAAGCGTGGTTGTAAACTGTCACTGGGTGATCAGAGACAATAAACTTCACTTCAGAATCTTTTGCTGAAACTATCTCACGAACCCCCTCTGCCCACATCGTACAATGCAGAGTCCGCAGCCCTTGCATCTCCAGCATTAGCTCAACTTGATCTAGCTTGGGATATTGAGCCTGAATCCAGTCCAGCCCCTTGGGAGTACGAAGCTTCTGGGCATCTATAAATTCGAAAAAGTTTTGAAAGTGCTTATGCCATTGCCGTGGGTCATCTGAAGTAAAAGCCCTTACTGCCGCAGCACCAGTATCATCAATTTCGCCAAAGAGATAATTTTCAATATCATCATTAATGAATTCACCGAAGAATGTTGTATAGAGGTCAGTCTCAACAAAACTCAGTTTAGGTGACTGCCTTTTCAGGCTGTTTTTTGTACGCTCAACACCATTATGCACCACAACATCTGGAGCTAAATTCAGTACATGGAGTTGATGCTGATTATCAGCTAAAAAACCTCTCTGATACCACTGAGGGACGTAATGATTTTCTCTTGTTTTCTTCACAATCCCCTCATTCTTAAGCTAACATGATAATATTGCAGTGAAGGATGCCAATAAAACCCCCACCACCACATTACCACCTTATGACTTAATACCCTCATACCGCTTAATACCTTTAACAAACGCTATAACAACCTTTATAAATAAGACTAAAAAATGAGGAAAAAGGGGCCGTCACCCCCAGTAAACGGACAAAGAACTAATTCGAATTAATAAACCCCATAACACGTCTACATACCAGCGTTTTCAGCTGTATGTCATCAAGCTGAATTTTGACAGATGATTTCCGTAAATTTTGCAAATTACTAGCACTTTTCCCATCCAACGACCTTCGAAGGGCCTTAGCGATTGCAGCTTTCAGTACGCCCTCTACCTGTCTCGGCACCATCAGTGCGCACTTATCACTAACCGCTTTGGAAACCTTTGGAGATAAATAAGGGCGAGTCAAATTCAGCTGAGCGTAGATATTCTTAATAACAGCCACCATCTGCCCCTTATCAGGCGTATCGACATAAAACACAATGAAACGACTAAGTAATTCTGGCGGTATCTGCTCGATATAATTTGCAGTAGCAATAAAAGAGAATCCGGTCGTATCAAAGTTCACATCAAAGAAGTTATCTCGAAACGATTTAGCCGTAATTTTCTCAAGTAACGCTAACCAAGCAGGCAGAATTAGATCTTGCCCAGATGTACCAATTTTATCGATCTCATCAATAGAACATAGTTGCGCAAACTGAGGGCTCTCGATAATTGCCTTTGAAAAAATTCCGGGAGCCCCATTGGAATACCTAAGATCACTTCCCGCTAAGGACTGGTTATTATCAAGCACTCCACCCTGAACATTTACACAATTAATCTGAAGCACATCAGCAAGGATGAGTGCCAATTTGGTTTTTCCAATCCCCGGTGGGCCTATCACTAAAATATTGGGGAACTCCACACATCCTTTAGCAACATAAGACTCCAACAAAGCATCAGCTATAGCCATAATAGGCTCCTTAAAGTTAGGCATATCACCAACAAGAGCTTCAACTGCTCTAATCTGCTTGAGCGTAACTGGGACGATATCCTTTTCAGGTGGTGTTGTTGTAAGTAAATTCACCAACTTTCGCTGCTTTGAGTCATATTGACTCATAAAACACTCTAGGCTTGGCTGCTTCCACAAAGGGGCTGACATTTTCATATCTTAGGTCTCGACATTATTCAGCCGCAGTACATCCACTGCCTGCCACTGAAAAATCAACCTAGCACCAAGTTCTATGCTTCCCTATGCTAGGACATTAATATAAACCTAGCCCACTCACCAGAAAGCAATAAAGAACTTTAACTATTATCGGTATACTGCTGATATAGTTAAACTTTATTATCAAAATATGAAAAATTATAAAGTGAAATAAATTCCATTTTATTTAATTCCCAACCAAGCATGCCTACTGACATTTGAGATACGTTAGAAACCAGCATCAGAACAAAATTAATGGGGAAACAAACCAAAATTCACATTCTCACCTGATTAAAAAAACACCAAAACTACCATTCAATTCTTTAAATGCATTTTCAGGTATAAAAGTGATAAGCTATTGAAATAGCGAACTTTTATAGGCTTTTCCTAACAAATAAGACAAAAGCTGTAAATCAAAAGACGGATAACCATTATTCAATGGCAGAATCAGGATGGTAATAGTCAATAAAAATAACGGACGTGTCGGTGAAGAGCTGAAAAAACACAGCTTTGAAAACTCAAAACTCTCTGTACTCGCCAGCTTATTTACCATTTATGGCTTCTCTTCTCTCAAGAAAGAACTTTCACAATTAGCTAGCAGCCGCCTATTTTTATCCAATTGGCAGCCGGACGACTTACAAACCTGATCGGTTCTAGCTATATTTTTATGGAAAAAATCTCCCAATACTCATAAGGATGTTCAACATAAAATGGAAGACTTGTCGGTAACGCCCAACTTCATTGGAAAACTAATAGGTAAAATTAAAGAAATTCGTACTTCAAATGACGGAATATCTTTAATTCACAAAAATAATAACGAAACAACCATACTATTCTCTGAATTAATCGATCTTCCAGTAGTTAAAACGAGCTTTTTAGGAAAAAAACTATCCCTTCAAACGATAAATGATAACTACAATCTGTCCTTTTTAAATAAAGAGCATTTTCATCAATCGCTCGAGATTATCAATAAAAGAGCTATTCAAGGTATTACTGAGAATGCTCAAAGAGTCCATTCAATATTTAAGAATAAAGCTATAGATGAATACTTCAGAGATTCTGAAGTAGAGTATTTAAATCAGGCAATCACCCCCTTAATCACCAATTATGAGTCTTCAAAGGAAAAGTGGAATAACTCATTTGATGCAAATGTTATTGATCAATTATCACTCATCTCTAGTTACATCCCATTAAAGGATAATATAAATCGAATCCGCAGTGAGTATGAGACGAAAACCCTAAGATTAAGAAAAGAATTTTATGATAAAACTGAATCTAATCCATTAACTGAGCAGCAAAGACTTGCAGTAATACGGAATAATGATCGAAACCTTGTGTTGGCTGCGGCTGGAACAGGGAAAACCTCAGTTATGGTTGCTAAAGCTCTTGACCTGATAGAGTCTGGAAAAGCAAAAAAAGAAGAGATATTAATACTTGCCTACAATAAAGCAGCGTCTAAAGAATTAAAGGAAAGAATTATTCAGCGAGGCAGTTCATGTGGAATATCAGAGAATAATTGTCCAAGTATTTATACGTTTCATGCTTTAGGGCGTCAGATTTTGAAAGAAGCCAAAATACAGACATACCTTTCAGACTTTTCAGATGACCCCATTAAGCTTGAAATGTGGGTGTCTAAGTGGCTTGTAAATTATATTCAGGCAAGTCCTCAATCTCTAAAAACATTCATCGAACTATCATCTCAGCCGATTAACCCATTTGATTTCAACTCTAAAGAAGAGTATGACGCATACGTTAGGGATAATGAGTATCGAACGCTTCAAGGAGAAAGAGTTAAAGGTTACCAAGAATTATTGATTGCAAACTGGCTTTTCATGAATAGTGTTGAATATGAATATGAAGCACCATACATAACCAAAAGGCGTATTGAAGTAGGCTTTGATTATCGCCCGGACTTTCACCTAAAGGGTTCGAACATCTACCTTGAACACTTTGGAATTGACAGGAACGGTAACACTAGAAAAGATATTGATAAAACTCAATATTCCCTAGAAATGGAGAGTAAAAGACAGTTACATAATGAATGTCAGACGATATTACTTGAGACATTTCATTATGACTGGATTGAAGATAACCTTGAAGATCGCTTGAAGTATCTCATGGACAAAACGGGGATTGAAATCAAGGAGAAGACACCTGAAGAACTATTTGAAGTCCTTAAGAATACAGGAACCATTGAAAAATGTGCGCAACGTTATTTAAAATGTTTACAGGCAATTCGAGTCGAGCGATTAGATAAAGAGCTAATTATCGACAGGTTAAAATCCAATAAGATTGTAAAAGCGGTGCAATATAGTGAAATTCTAGATTCATTACATAGTGATTATGTCAAAGAACTCGATGAACAAGGAAAAATAGATTTTGACGACATGATCATAAGGGCAATCAGCACAGTAAATTCCGGAGCTTTTACTCCTTCATGGAAACATATTCTTGTAGACGAATTTCAAGACATATCAAAAGCAAGAATGGACTTTTTAAATGCTCTTGTTGATCATGGAAAAAATCCGATATTAACTGTCGTCGGCGATGACTGGCAGTCCATCTACAGGTTTTCTGGCGGAAAGCTTGAATTGACAACTCGATTTAATGATTTGGTTGGTAGTCACAGCCTAACAAAACTAGAGAAGACCTTCCGTTATAACAATAGTATTGCTAATACAGCTGGTACTTTTGTGATGAAGAATCCTGAGCAATATGAAAAGCATGTTACCACCCATACACACGTTGACTCTTCCCAAGTCTACCTTTTAGATAGCAAAGTTGATAATAAGAATAACTTAGAAGATAAAGCTATTCAGATCATAAATACTATAAAGAAAAATGATCCAACAGGTTCGATTGCTATTCTCGCAAGATATAGATATTTGCTAAATAACATAAAAGAAAATGTTAAATCAAACACACCCATTTCTAACGTAAAATACTGGACGTTTCATGGATCAAAAGGGTTAGAGGCTGATTACTGCATTTTAGTCGGCTTCTTCCAAGGAAAATCTGGGTTTCCTAACATGAATAAAGAAGAAGCTGTAGTTGAATCATTGCTACCAAGCTTGGATAGTTTCCCACATTCCGAAGAACGCAGATTGCTATATGTTGCAATAACCAGAGCTAAGAAAAAATGTTATTTAATAGCAGACTCAATGGCACCTTCAGAGTTCATCAATGAACTATTAACCCCTCAATACGACCTGCATATTGCATCTCAAACGTTTGAAGAACGCTATAGGAAGATATTTAAATGTCCGATATGTACTGATGGATATTTCCGTTTAGTATCCGGGAAGTATGGTGAATTTTATAGCTGTTCTTCAGGATCGATATGCAACTCTAAACCAAGAAAGTGTGAAAGTTGTGGTGCACCATCTATAGACACCCACAAGGAGAGTGTTTGCAATAATGTGACATGCGGGCATAAAAAACCTATTTGCGATCGTTGCGGCAGACCGATGAAATTGAAGGATGGTAAATTTGGAAAAAAATTTTTTGGGTGTACGGGCTTCGGAATCAAGGACGACCAATGTAAGCATACTAGAAAGTATATTGGTGTTTAATCAGACACATAGCCTCCGACAGTTGAGGCGGGCGTTATACCTAAATGAGTTCTGCTAAATGTTAGATTTCGAGTACGATTTTCCAATTTATGCGCAACGAATAATCGACAAATTGGTCGAACGAAATTGGCTGATTCATTCTTTGCGTTTAGACAATAAAAATGACATATATAACCCGGCAGGTTTTTTATACAACGCGGAGTATAATAATCTTGAATATACTATTCATTTAGACCTAAATATCTATCAATATGTACTAAGTGCATATAAGAAGAGAAATAAAAAGGATCTACATAGAGATGCCATAGCGCTAATAGTATTTGCAAAGTTTACAAATATAATTTTTGACCCGACTATCGCTATATATGAAAAATTAAACTATTTAGATGAATGCCCTGATGAAATAATCGATGATCTGTCACTTTTTAGAAAGATTGATAATTCAAATATGGATGCATTAGCTGATTTCGCTCTAGGTTATTCTAATCAGATTCCATTGGCGGAAATATCACCAATTGAAAGGGATAAACTAAAATGCAACCTTATTCAATATAGACGATTAAAACGGTGGGATACATTCTATCTGTTCACTCTAAAAATAACTGAACTCTATTATTTCGACAATTCTAAAAATGAGGAAAAGGTCAGTAAATTTTTAGATTGGTGTTTTAAAGATTTTCTTTATTCACTTGTAGCAATATCATTTGTTCTAATGTTGCTGGGTAAAGTACCTTTATCAAAGCTTATGAAGTATAAGCTAAGTATGAGTAATAATGATAAGAGAAAATCACTGGTCAATATGACTTGGGATCTTTTTCTGATTGATAAATTCTTTGAACAATGGGTACAAAAAGTAAAAGGTAAAGAGTTCCTATATGCAAGTAACGATGCGCCATTAAAGGAAGTTCTGGAAATTGCCATCTCGATACAAGAAGAAGGCAACGGCAATCATTTACAAGAAGTTATCTCTACATCTCTGATCAATAAAATCAATGAAGTTAGCTGCATGATGAAAGAAACTGAAGGCAGGAATATAAATGATGTTAGTGATTTTAAAACGTATAGAGATAAGCTAATTAACCAAGCAGAAACGGTTGTTCTGTCATGAATTCGGCCACACTCAACAAGTGTAGCCCACTTTTTTTGTCCGCTTAAGCGGACGTTAAACTCTAGGAGAGATAGGAAGTTGAAGGAGTATCGTTCAATAGATGAATATAAGCTTGCTGTCGATTCACTGCACAGCGTATGTGGACTTATTCTATTTTCTTTTGCCTCTCATGAGTGCAGCGAAAAGGATATTATCCTAAGAAACTCTGTAGCTAAGGCATCAATGTCCCTAAAAGGGATTTTTTCTCTTTGGGAAATTGAAAATTATCAAGATTGCTGGGTTCTTTACCGATCATTACAAGATCGCTTTTTTCATATAAACCATTTAAATGAAAACAATCTATTTAAAGAATTTTCTGATTGGTCTTTTTATGAGCAAATGAAGTCCCATAATCTAATGAAAAGTGACTTAGATTTTAAAGGTACATTCGAAGACATTGCCTTAAATAATTCCTCTAAAAATAAAGACAGGTATAAGTATTTGTCAAAAAACAAGCCCTCATGGAGAAGGCCGAAAGCCAGAGATGTTGCAAAAGAAATGGATATGGGCTTTTTATATAAATTTGGATACGACTTGGCATCAGCACATGTTCACCCTATGGCCAATGATGGCCAAGAAGACTTCCATACTATTACGAAGATACCACCAATACACAAATTTCCCTCACATATCACAGTTATCAATAATTCTATTCTCATATGTACCATGATTATTCAGGAAGCAATGAATGGTAGTTCATTCAAATGGAGAAGAGTGTTGTGGGATTATATCGATCAGATAAGATCTTTTCTGGATGTTGGCTCAAATGATTATCAGCTTACATTTATAAAACTCGCAAAGTCTCACCAAGAACTGGGCTTATGTGAAGAGGCTGGCGTTATATGACACCTCAATATCCGCTTTAGCCTCTTTGCAGGCATCCGATTAAGCTAACCAATGCCTGCTCATAACACCTTCCAACAAGACCAATTAATCGAGAGTTAAATATAGACTGTCAGACTAGTCTGCATACATACCTCCATCAAAACTTATTTGCACCGTGCAGCCATAACCCGATTCTTATTACCCTGTATATTTTCAATCCTCACCGCCCGATCACACTCCCACAGACTCACCGGATACATTTTATCCCAAGCACCCATCAATTGAGCCTGTGACTTACTCATGCGGTAACGCTTGTACGTTGCATCCATATACAGGTAGGTACGCGCTATACGCCCTCTAGCCCCAATAGGCGGCTCTGCCTTCCCGTTAGCTATCTTCATGTCGCAACTACCGAAACCGCTGTCAGCATCAACCTCGGCGACAAAGTTATAATTGCTACGCATAGCATTGACTGCACCGATGGCAGGAAACAGGTTGTACATGTCGGATTGCATGTGCCGGTATTCAAGGTTTATCTTTCCTGCGCACTTACGCCCCTTAAAGCGCTTTCCTTTACTACTAACACACGCCTTATGCCCTTCTCTCCATTCAGCAAATGTCCGGCCAAAGTTTTCAGCAGGTACAACGTGTTCCCACTCTACTTTCTTGGCTCGCTTTTTATGCTTCTCAGTGGTGAATCCCAATGGAGGTGTAATGTACTTTTTAGCATCAAAAGCAGCGGCACAGTATATGGTTTCACGATGATCAACGTAGACCTCGCGCTCTAAGTACTTTTTGGCCTTACTGAAAGATTGGATTGATTCATTCCCGGCTGCGAAGCTAGAAACAGAGTACAGCAAGGCTGTAATGATCATTAAGTATTTCAATTTAATGGGCCTTTACTCTCTCCATTAGGGATGAATTTCATAGCAAAATAACAGGATCTTTAAAAATCAGAGTAAGATATTTAACCCACCTCATATCCATTTAAAATAAGAATACTCTTCAACTCTTCGAAATCAGTATTATTCGGCATATCAACAATAAAATCATTTTTTGTAATATCCTCTAAAAGAAATTCAAGCCTTAAAGATCTTTGAGAGACTTTGATCGAGTTGACCTCAGTTTTTAAAAATTGTTCATATATACCACGAGTTCGATGAGTACAACAAAACATGACCCCTTCAGAATGTAAAATTAGCCACAATATAGGAATAGTCGAATTGGGTTTAAATGAGGTTTTTATACCGGCTCTAAAAGCCCCTTCCTTTATTGATGACAAATTACTAAGTATTTTTACAGGTAACTCTGTTTGATCTTTATATATTTTCATACAAGAGACTTCTTTCTGCTACTTTCTCGGTTATTTAAGCATCTCTTATATCAAAAAAATATTTACATTGCTACTTATAGTCTGTAGACCTATAAGTAGCATTATCAATAAGATTAAATATGTCCAATAGAAACAAAACCTTAGACTCGCCCCTAATCGAGAATACAGCAAGAAACATTAAGCAGATCCGTTTAAAGCTAGGTCTATCGCAGGAAGATTTAGCAGCCCTATCGGGTCTTCACAGAACATACATTGGATCAGTTGAACGTGGAGAAAGGAATATTACTCTTACTACACTAGAAAAATTGTCAGAAACACTTGGCGTTGCGCCTGAAAAACTACTTGAGAAGTAATGATGAGTCATGATGAGAAAGGAATTCCAAAGGATATATTAGAACTCTGCAAGAAGGTAACCGCTAAGAGAGCTAGAACCGTAATTGACCACCTTTTAGTGCATGAGTACATTACAACGGAGGAGCTCAAAAACACATACGGTTACGATCATCCTCCGAGAGCTATCAGAGATGTAAGAGAGCAAGGAATCCCTCTTGAGACGTTTAAAGTTATCAGCACAACAACAGGAAGGAAGATTGGCGCCTACAGATTTGATAAGAATAATAAAGTAAAGAATGGGAGAATCGGTGGACGTTCTGCTTTCCCAAAATCGTTCAAAGACGCTTTGATTGAAAGGTATGACTCAAGAATCACCACAACTAACGAAAAAATAGAACCTCGATATCTTCAAATAGATCATCGAATTCCATACGAAGTAGCAGGAAATGAAGCTGAGCTATCAAACTTAGATGAATTTATGCTACTAGATGCTTCTGCTCAAAGAGCAAAAAGTTGGTCGTGCGAAAGTTGTGAAAATTTTAAGCACCTCCATAGTACAGATACCTGTAGACGATGCTTCTGGGCATTTCCTGAAAAATATGATCATGTTGCAATGAAGGAAGAAAGGACGTTATCGATTACTTGGAGCCAAGACGAAATCAATGCGTATAACCAATTGTGCAACAAAGCTAACAATTTGAAAACTACGCCTCAAGCACTAATAAAACAGTTATTTAAAGACGAAAGCTAGCAAATAACCCCCTCTTTTTAACGGTAATATTAGAGTGGATAAGGAAATGTTTCTTCTAGCTATTACGAAAAAATTGCCAGCTGCTCATTTCGCTTAATACCCAATTTATTTTTTTCAACAAGAGCAGGAGATAGGTAGAGAGACTCTATAGTTATATCATCTCTACCTAATAAAATAGCTTGAGCTGATCGACCAGCATCCAACCCTACTTTCTGCAAATTAAGAAAATCCGGTAACTCTTTCCCATAAGACTTATCACCGCACGTCCCATCAAATGAGAGCAGGAATGGAACCCCTCTTTTATTCAGATCTGCCATCCCTTCAATCAACAGTTCTAAATCTAATAAGTACGCATACCTAGAATCTTTTTTATTACTCGTGCCCTGCCAAGGAGGATCCATATAAACAATATCTTCAGCTGCTGCCGAAGATAATATTTCCATGAAGTCACCAGCAATCATTTCTGATTTACCCTTTAACATAGAAGATATCATTAATGACTCCTTTTCAACTTTCTTAGGATTCATTCCCAACCTTCTATTGTCAGCTGATTGATTAAAGTCTCCATTCCCATTGAATCTAATTGCATTTTTTACGCATCTAGCAACTAAATACAGAAACTGCACTGGATCTTTATCTTTATTAAACTCATCTCTTATTTTGAGAAAGTAAGCCTTAGGATCATCTAATTGTGCGTGCCATATTGAAGAATATTGTGTAGCCACATATTCGGGCTGATTGACTATAAGCTTCCACAACTCCACAAGAGGAGAAAACTTATCCCCTATTACGTAGCCGACTCCCATTTTGTTAGCTGCTGACGCTAGAGTTATAGCTGCTGAGCCAGCAAAGGGTTCATACAAGCGGCCTGTAACATCATATTCAATATTTGTAAGTATTTTTTCAGCTAACTTACGCTTACTACCCTGATATGGAATAACATGCGGTATTCTCATTTTTCTAAATCTCTTTCCAAAAACAATTCGTCAATAAAAACACTGTAATATATTGCTCCTCCCCTCTTTGAGGCCTGAAACAATAGGGCCTCACCTTTTTCGATTCGCCTCTTTTCTCTCCTATAAATGATTGAATAAAGCGATTTATTAGGTGTTTTTCCAGTGAGGGAGTTAGGAGAACGATTTATTATATTCTCAACTATTTCATTAATAGTTAATGGCTCTTTTTCTTCCAATAGAACATCAATCATTAACTGTTCTAAAGAGCTAACATTTCTATTCCAAGACATAAGCTTCCAATTTTTTCACATCGTAGCATGCCAAAGCATGCCACGCCAGAAAAACAACTGTCCATTCATACAGCAGTCTGTATTTTAAATCTGCAAAGACATCTAATCAAGTAACTTTATATTTATCAAATTGTTATTTTTTGACAAACCACCCACAAAATTGAATTATCGCAATTTTTTTCAGATAATTCAGAATTACCTAAGCATAACGGGACTCAACAAACTGAGTTCACACTTCGTATAGGCTCAATAATTAAAGAAGTAAAATTTATCCTGTAATAAATTTATCGTTCGCCCAGTCCATTAGAACAGGGTAATAGGCCGCTGCCAATTAAACATTCTTAACCTATACTAAAGCTTGTAATATTAGATACTTAGAAGTTCAAATATGTATAAAAAAAATTACTCACTGATCTTCTCCCCCTCTGACCTTACTCAATTTGTTGAAAGCCCATTTGCATCATGGATGGATCACTTTTCTAAAGCCCATCCTGAAAAAGCCCCTGAAGCTGATGAAGCCGATAGCATGATGACCCTGTTGCAGGAAAAAGGGGAGGTGCATGAACATCAAGTACTTGAAGGATTGAGAGCCCAAGGGCTGAGCGTGGTGGATCTATCTACTGCTGAAGATAAAGCTCAAGCCACGGTTGATGCGATGCATTCCGGTGCAGAGGTTATATTTCAAGCTTGCTTAGAAAAGGCTCCATTCAGGGGATTCTCTGATTTTCTTGTGAAAGTCGCTGGTGACAGTGATCTTGGCAATTATCATTATGAAGTGTGGGATACCAAGCTTTCTAAGGAAGTTAAACCTTATTTTGTAATTCAACTGTGCTGCTATGAAGACATGGTTGCTCAGATTCAAGGCAGGCGCTCAGAAGAAATGGTCGTCGTTCTGGGCAATGACATCCATGAACGCTTGAGAACAGACGATTATTACTTCTACTACGAATCCGTAAAGCATGCATTTTTAGCCATGCATGATGGCTTTGATCCAGACAATCACCCCCACCCTGCTAATTCTACAAGCTGGGGCAACTGGGGATCTTATGTAAAACAACTGCTGATTGAGCAGGATCACCTTTCACAAGTAGCCAAAATTACTCGCAATCAAATAAAGAAATTTGAAGATGCAGGAATCTCTACAGCTCATCAATTAGCTGAAATCACCGCGCCAAATATATCGGGCATTCAACCCGCTGTATTAGAGCGTTTAAAAGCTCAGGCTGCGATTCAAATAGCAAGTGCAGGCAAAGAGGTGCCAGAGTTTATAATTCTCCCTCATGAGGCTGGGAAGCGGCAAGGGCTGGCGTTAATGCCGCCACATTCAGATCTGGATGTATTCTTCGACATTGAAGGTTGCCCTTTGATTGATGGTGGACTGGAGTACCTCTGGGGCAATACTTACTTTGATGGCAATGGAGATAAGCAGTTCATAGACTTTTGGGCGCATGATGCTGAACAGGAGAAACTGTGCTTCCAAGATTTTATTCGGTGGATTTACGCTCGATGGATAAAAGACCCCAGCATGCATATTTATCATTATGCTAATTATGAGATAGCGGCTTGTCGTAAATTAATGAGCCGCTATGGCGTATGCGAATATGAAGTCGACCAGCTTCTGCGCAATGAAGTCTTTGTTGATCTCTACAAGGTGGTAAAAGGCAGTATTCTTCTTGGCGAACCCAATTACTCCATCAAAAGTGTTGAACACATCTACCGCTCTAAACGTGAAACTGAAGTGGGCAATGGTGGTGATTCTGTCGTTGTTTATGAACGTTGGCGTGAAAACCCTGATGGGCTAACGTGGGACACATCTAAAATTTTGAATGATATTCGTGATTACAATATTGACGACTGTGATAGCACCCAAGAACTTGTGGATTGGCTAAGGGAACGCCAGCAGGAGCAAGGTATAACCTATCAGGGTAAAACAGAAGTTTTTGAGCCAGAGTTAAGTGAAGAAGTAACTGATCGCACCAAACTGAGAGATCGCCTTCTGGATAAATCCGCCACTTTTTTAGCTGTAAAAACGGATGACAACAAAGAAGAAATGTTAAGAAAGTCTGCTCTACATGAAAATCTTGCATGGATGCTGGAGTTTCATCGCCGTGAAGCCAAACCTGTGTTTTGGCGTTTATTTGATCGCCTTGGATTGAGCCATACCGAACTGATTGATGATCTGGATTGTTTAGCTAATTGTGAAAGAACTGAAACAGAAGCGTATAAGCTGACTGCAAGAAAGAAAAAACAATGCTTCGAATACAGCTTTGATCCTAGTCAGGAGTTTAAGCTTGCTAATGCCTCAAATTTTTATTTACTGGGCGAAGAGGATGAAAATGGTAACAGGCCAAAGGTAACGCTTGTTAAAAATGATTCTGACTTTATTAACGGCGTATTAGTTGTAGAGGCGATGATTGAACCGCCACAAATCATATCTCTCGTTCCTGATGAATACATCAACCCAGCCCCTATTCCACAGTCAATAGATGCTGTTGTTAATGCCTTTGAATCAGGCCAAATGGGTTCTTCGGCAATTCTAGATTTTCTTGAACGTAAAACACCTAATATTCAGGGCTTAGAGACTGGACAGGCAATTGTTAACTCAGAAAATGCTTTAAACGATATTGTCACAGCAGTTATAGGCCTAAAAAGCTCCTACCTCCCTATACAAGGGCCTCCGGGAGCGGGTAAAACATATACAGGTAAGCACGTCATTGCTGAGCTGCTGAAACTCGGTAAGAAAGTAGGAATATGTTCCAACTCACACAAAGCTATTAACAACCTTCTTATTGGTACTGCTATTCACTGTCAGGAACAAGGGATCAGCGCCTATTTTGCTTGTACAAAAGATACTGAGCCAACACTTGAACAGTTAGATATTGCTATCCTAAAAAACCCTGAGATCGCTGGCCACTTAGATCGGGCCTGTGTGATTGGCACTACAGCATGGGGCTTCTCCCGTGATGATCTTGCAGATCAATTCGATTACTTATTTATTGATGAAGCAGGCCAAGTTAGCGTTGCTAATTTAATCGCCATCAGTAGGTCTGCGGATAATTTAATATTGTTGGGTGATCAAATGCAGCTGGGGCAGCCTACGCAAGCCACACATCCAGCAGATAGTGGCTTATCTACATTAGATTATTTATTACATGAAAGCCCTACGATATCAGCTGACAGAGGTGTCTTCTTAGATACTACTTATCGCATGCACTCTGCGGTTAACCGTTTTATCAGCAATGCTGTCTACGAAGGCAAGCTGCACTCTCATCCCGGTAATGATGCCCAGATAGTTAAACGACCCGCAGATTATTCTCTGGTAGGAAAAGAAGCTGGGGTGATCATTGTAGATGTTGAGCATGAAGGGAATTCTCAGGCTAGCGATGAAGAAGTCGCTAAAATCCTAGAACTGACGGATGAAATCATTGGGAGAACTTTCGTTGCTAAAGATGGCAGCGAAAGACTTATCGACTTTTCCGACATTCTGTTTGTCGCGCCTTACAATCATCAGGTAAACAAGCTAAAGCTGGCTCTGGGCGATGACGCTCAAGTTGGAAGTGTTGATAAGTTTCAGGGCCAAGAAGCTCCCATCGTTATCCTGAGTATGTGTGCAAGTGATGCGAATGATTCGCCCAGAGGCTTGGACTTCTTATTTGATAAGCATCGCCTAAATGTTGCTATATCCAGAGCTCAATCTCTAGCGATTGTAGTTGCTAACCCAAAGCTAAAATACACAAAAGCGAAGAGCATTAAACATCAACGTTTACTCAACACCTACTGCCATCTCCACAGCATCTAACACCCTGTGATACTGAGAATAAAATCTCTTGGGCAGATATTTAAGGTTTTTAATATATTAATTATTGTCGGAGGGTGCACATATTCATCTCGTTTATGATGCCCCATGGTGTAGTGCTTCCCACCATATTTATATATCGTAATTTCACTGCCTTTACCGCTTCTGACTTCACAGCCCAATGACTCCAAAAGAACAAATAGCCTAGACTGCTTTATTTTGGAGATTTTCTTCTTTTCGGTGTTCGCTGTCTCAATAGCTGCGACAATGATTTTTTCTTCATCTTCGACCGATAAATCGTCAGTATTAGCCGACTCCAAATAGCGACTAAGTATTTTGTTATGGTCGATTTTTCTATAGATAGTCTCTAAATAAGAATGAATTTTATTTAATATAAATAGGTTTATTTGCAAAGCTAATAAACTTTCATTCGTATCATAGATATTTTGAAGTGACACCCAGCGCCTTATCGAATCTTCAAAAATACCATCATGATTTAAATGGATTTGAAGCACTCTATTAAGCAGAAGCTGCTTTCTTAACTCTTCATTCTCAAACCAAAATGAGATAAATCCTATAGAGTTATCACAGTTCCATGTCCATGTTATATCGAATTTATCTGGAACAATCGAAATTAAGTTATCGGAATGCTTATAGCTTGAAATCATATAGCTTCCCATCCATTTAACATCCTGAGCTAAATCAAAAGCATTCTCTAATAACTCATCCTTTCCCAAGGATTCAATGTCAGCTGGCAGCTGACCGGTAAACTCTAATAAATCTTTAAGGGGGCTCTGAAAAAAGTTATACAGATACATTTGCCTCTGCATATATTCTTTTTTCTGTGACGATATAGCATGCTTTAAAAAAAAACTCCGCCCCCTGATTTCTACATACTCTTGAAATGTATGTTCATAAAGATAGTGAGGGATGTATTCCAGCAACAAATCAAGAAATAAAGCATTAACCGTATTCTTTATCTCTGCGACATTCTGGTCGAACCATGGAAGAATTTCGTTATAAATTCGATGGTATGTATCGAGCTGATCTTTATCTCTATTATTAGTTTTTGAAATTCTTTTATTACAATATTCTTTTGATAACTCCAGCAGATCATGACGTATTGATAAAAGCTCTTCATTACCATTTAAAACAACACTTGCTGCAATTACCTCTTTACCAACAAACTTATTATTAATATCAATTATTTTTTTTAAAAGAAGATTAAAATCATCATAAAGCTTTGCGCCTAAAATTTTCTTTTTATCCGACGGAAGGATATAACTATCTTTCTCCTGATAATTAACAACATCTGTCACACTATTTTTAGCATGAGAAATTCGGCTCTCTTCATAGCCCAACAATTCATCACTTAGTCCCATTTTTTGTAAGTGAGGAATTGAGTATTTATTAGCAGATATTAGCTTTTTTGTCCCAACAAGGTTCATCTCATTAAGCACTTCATCATTTTTTTTATTTTTCATTAATACAGAATCACCCTGTTCATTTCAATCCACTTACCAAATATTTATTTACACCCGGATTAACACAACGAAGGTGAACGCTCCTCTTACGGAATACGCGCCCTTCTTTAACATGCTTTAACCCAATGGTACTGTTTACCATTTAAGAGTCGCTTGGTTGATTTGTTTATAACAGTATTTCTCCATCTAATAATTAGATACTCCTCAATCTCCGCTCGACCGAAAGAGACAACCAAATAAGATAATCTATATCGATTTGAGATCTCATTTCTAAGAACTTCTAATGACGAGCCTTTTACCTTTAAGGAATAAATTTCAGCCACTTTTTTAGGGAATGGGTGATTTACAGGTCTGGACAAGTCACCCATACGGCTCTTTATACCTGATGTTTCCCCAACATATATCGGAGTTTCATTTTCCCAAATAACATACACACCACCTTCATCAGGGAAATTGTCTTTCCAATTGAGGCTTAATGGTATATGTCGAATTTCATTTGAAATTTTTATCTCGTACTCTTCTAATACTTTCTGAATATCCATATTTCTCACATCATTGAAAACATCAAGCATCTCGTATTCAATCGTGGGGGACTGTAAATTCTAATCCTATAATCAAACACAAAAACGCTATAAGTATTAAGCATTCGCGCTTAATGAATACATTAAGACACTTGGAAAAATAAGATTAATGCTCTAAACGATTATCTTCCATCATCTTATACAAAATTGAAAAGGAGCACCTATCGTAAATCTCAAGTACGTTATCTGCTTTAGGCAGTATGATAGGCTGATAACTTGGCATAATTAAGCCTTCAAGATCCCTATCATCTAAAACAAGTAAGAACGCCTTTCGATTTTCAATTAATTTCGAATATTGCTTAATTTTACTTAAAGAAGATTTATCTCTTATTGTTATTATTCCACATGCTCCTGCATTTGAGGTATCGAAGTATTTTTTAGCCTGAGATACCCCTCTATCTAGCTCCCTTTTTTCAACTGAGTTTTTACATTCAACTATAATATGGGAAGCTCCAGTTTCATCTCGTATTTTCTCCCAAAATTCATTACGAAATAATTCAATGTAATAGCAAATATCAAACCTATAACTCTTGTTAGAAGCTTGCTTTTGAGATTCACCTGTTGCGCCACAATCATCAAAAAAGAAATCCAAAATTTTCTTTACTACTCTTTCATAATCCTCAAACTGATCTCTACCGGGCATTACATCTTTTAACTCATCAATTAGGTGTTCAGCATATTTCTTTCGAAATTTACGATCAATTAGCCTCTCATTTTTTCCTATATATTTCATCAGGTTGCGACGACGGTTTGTATTAGTATAAAAATCCTGCAATGAATAGCTATACTCCCTTATATCAAAAGAACTCCTCACATTCTCAAGTGTTTGAGCAGTCATCCACCCAACTCCTATTGATACCTCGGATAATCGAATTATCATCATATAAGGAATTTTAGCCTTTAGAGAGAGTTGCCAATCTTCTGAAAGATTTGGTATTAACAGACAAGCAATTGCATCTTCTTTCAATTCAGCAATAGAAATATCAACTGGATCAACGTCAACAGCCTCTAAGTCTATTTCAGGGTAATGTATTGCTATATTTTCGTAAGCTACATACCAAAAGTACTCGCTAAACAGAGGTAGTATTCTATCCTTTTTAAGAAACATCGAGCCTTCTACCTCCACAAAAAATTAACGAATAAAAACAAATTTTTGAATACCTGAATACTAACGTTCACCACGACTATTCCACCTGATCAAAAGCTTCCCTTTCAGTAAAGCCTTCCATCAAAAGAATAAGTATTTCCTCCCGCAGATCCTTTATTGATGCTGGGTAATTGGCCTTATTATTTTTGTAATAACTAGACATCAAAGACAATGCCTCAGGTCTCTTTCTTAGCTTCTTAGGTATCGCATTCTTTTCTGCGGCCTCTATATAAACATCGAATTCTGTAGAAACTTCAGACCAGTCGTATGCATACACCTCTGTTCTTGCCGCTTCTGGATCAAAATAATCGGTAAATCCTGAGCCACACTCACCTTGGCCTTTATTTATAATTAGGGAAGATACGTCTGGCATATCTCTTTCACTGGTGAATATTCGCACAACATCGAGTTTTCTGCCTGCTGAAACAGCTATAGCATTCTGTACATACTCAAGATCTGGGTGCATTTCTTTCGCCTGATCAACAAGCTTCCCGTAGGTCAGGCAATGCTTATGCTTAGCTAGCTCTATCAGAATCGGATAATACGCTGCCGCTAATTGAACATCATTTAGAGTAATATTTTTATATAAGCTAACTGTTGGATCCGCCATACAACTTCCTTATTTCAATACTCGGTATCATGCATATTTAACTGGCAACCAATGAGTCGTGCTATTTGCAATACGCGACAAATCAGTTCTCTTATCTTTCTTGATACTCACCTTTGGATCAAGCACAAATTCTTGGCCGTTCTTGCGCTGAAATACTACCCAATGCCAATTACCGTCTTTTTCTCGATAATTAATCGCTAGTATTGCCCGATCAGGTAGGTTCTCAAAACCTTTGAACTTCCTTCTCTTAACACCAATATCTACACCGTATTCACGCCCTAAATTCACCAAGGCAGTCGTGCCAGTATAAAGGTGACCATCGCATTCAAGATCATACTTATCAATAGCAACCTTTTTAACGCTCCTATAGCTTTTCCCAGCTAGCATCGCTACGCAAGCTAATCCGCAGCCTGTATCGTCCTGTTGTACAACCCTTTTCAAATTTTGACTTCCTTTGTGGATTTAAACCTGACATTACTCAAGTATTTCAATCGGTTCTGATTGCAGCGGATAGATAAATTCAGACTCTTCACGATCTTCACTCAACTTTCTTTCTTCCCTATGCATCGCTAATGATAAGTAAATAAGGGCCTCTCTCGCCATGGATATTATTCTATACGCTTTAAGTTCAAGCTCCTCCAACTCAATATGGGCGTGAATTTCTCCACTTTCGTCATACTGGCCAAATTCTTGTAGTGTTAAAAAACGATGCTCTAGACGATTCCTAATATCTAACAACTCTTTAGCATCTGGCAGAGCTGATTCAGAGAATTTCTTGTCAAAGAGGTCTCTAGATAGAAAATAAAGCCCTCTTAAAGGCCAATTATCGTTACCAATAAAACAATCCCTGAGTTCAAATTTCTTTCCTACTTTTTTTGTCCATATGCTTTTAAATGTCACTTTCCCTATATCAAGGCCAATACGCAGGTAGTCATTAAGGAAAAGTGCAATTTTATCAAAAAGCGAGTATGTCATCCGATAAGCAATTTTTAATTGCTCATTTCTATAACCAAAACTTCCACCTGAACATCCGCTCAATAACAAAACGTCTTTATCTGACAAATGAATCCTATTGAACGACACTGCCTCATAGAGCATATACCTTGCAGTCACATACTCTTGCTTAAGCAAATTATAGTAATTGGGAAATCTGGGATCTTCACCAATTTTGTATACATGGCTAGGTAAGTGGATAACATCATGCCCCGCAACTGAAAAATTACAAACATCGTTTAGCGGAGATAAGTAGAGCTTCTTATCTAAACACCATCGCCGATAAATTAACTCTTCCTCACTTAGCTCATCATCAAATCTATCTTGCTCAGCTTTATTAGAATCCGCACCTCCATCGTAGTAATCGTCAATCAAGCTTATATATTGCTTAAATTGAGCTTCAGCTTCTGGATAAGGCCCGCTATCCCAAAGGCTACCTTTTGCCACAGCATTATGAAGGCTAGATTTAGCAAATCCATTAATGACATAAGCATGGCCTTGGTCATATAAACTGACTGCGTAGTGATATGCTGCAACCCCGTAATTTCCAGATGCCATTGCGAAATCAGGAATGATATCCAAGGCATCATTCAAAGATTTTAATGCTTCTACAGGTCTTCCTAATTTGCTCAGAGCTATTCCCAGATTGGTTAAGACTTTTCCTTGAAAAACTGGATGTTGCTGTGAGAAATAAGCTGAGGAGACTGACTTTCTAAGATGAAGAATCTCAAAAATCCTATCCCGCTGCTTCCAACTTATCTCTGCCTCTTTACCATGAGATAAAGCGCTATAACAGTTGGCTTTATAAAAATTAATTATCGTATTATTTGGTGAATCATCATCACTCAATAAGTTATTAGATTTTTCAATCAAACGCTCAATTTCATCAACATCATAAATATAAATCGAAGCGTCAATTTCCTCCCCTAGAACCTTCAAACAATCATCTATTTCCATTGGAATGCCTATTTCTCTATCACTGAAAGAAATACTTCAAGCCCAGTATTTCGTCTAAATGCGTGAGATAATGATGAAATTGCCTTGCTTGCCGCATGAAAGTCGCCAATAAGAACAACTTGTTCAACACCCCTTGTTATCGCTGTATATAGCATTGTCTGATCTAAGTTAAATGATCTCCTGACAGGCACCACAACACGCTTAAATTGACTACCTTGTGCCTTGTGAACGGTTATTGCATAGGCCAAGTCTAATCCATCAAGATCTGATTCAGTTAATGAAACAGTCTTTCCTTCGAAATTGACTGTCGCAACAGAACTCCCCTCTTGATTTGAAAGATGTGTGATCTTACCCAACGTCCCATTCATCACGTCCTTCTCGTAGTCATTCTTAGTTTGAATGACCAGATCGTTTTTTCTAAAGGAAATCGATGATTGAGTATCTAATTGAAAGCGAACCTGCCCAAACTCTTCGTGGGTATAGGTCAAAAACTCATCATCATCCCTATATCGTTCATGCATCAGCATGTTAAGAGTATTTACTCCGCCAACATCTTTTCTTGTGGCACTGATGATTTGAACATGGTCAAAATCCTCGCCATTACCGCCAAGCTCTTCATAGACTTCAATTACTTTGTCATTGATGCTCTGATCATTAACCTGAATAAAGCTAACTCCTCCTCCAAGCCCATTGTATGGGAAGAAATCAGGAATTAGATGATTTCGAATGCTCATCGAGACTGCCGGAATGCCCGAGGAAGCCTCTTGTCTTCGCACTACGAGGAGCTCGGTCTTAGGGATAAATTCATGACGGACTAACAGATGGAAAATGAGCCCCGGCCCTATGGGGGGCAGTTGATACTGATCACCAACCATTATAACCCTGCAACCATCTGGCAATTTTCGTAGTAATCTATACATCAATGTCAGGTCAACCATTGACGCCTCATCAATCACAACTGCTGTATTATCAGTAAAATCACTATCTGAACGACGTAGGAACGCAGCTATTGTAGAAGCAGGTAAACCAGTACTTTCTGTCATCCTTTTTGCAGCTCTACCTGCCAAAGCAACTTGTTCAATCACACAGCCGTGAATTGACTGCAATACAGCGAACACAGCCTTTAGTACGGTTGTTTTACCTGTGCCAGCACCGCCAAGAATCATCGAAAAAGAATTTGAACAGCAGGTTATTACTGCCTGACGCTGTTCTTGATTAAGGGTTATACCTTCATTACGTTCAAAAGCAGCTAAAGCATCACCAATAAAATCACCCTCTAGTAGTGAGCCCTGAACTGATGCCCCAACTAAAAATGTATTCAAGCGCTCAACGACATATCTTTCCATTAAATATGAAGATGCAGGGTAAAATACTGAACCATCTTGGCTCTTATAATAATCTCCTTCTCCCTCCGCTAAGGATAAGGCTTTGTTAACCAAGTCATCTTGCTTTAATAATGAGCGAAGCTTTCCTTTCAAAATATCTCTTTGTACAGCGGTATCCTTTTTGTCAAAGAAAGAATACAGAGCCTCTTCAACAGCACTAATCAATCTTTTGGGATTATCAAGCTCAATACCTAAAGGCCCAGTGGCGAATTGATCGATCAAAGCCCATTTACTTTGAAAAGCGATTAAACGGTAGGGGTTTTCCTGAATCTTAGAGACTGATTCTTTACCATAAAATTGAATGATTTTAGAGCCGACACATCTAGATACTCCAATACGATCAAGAAACAGCAATGCTGCACTGACATCCAACTGTTGAAACTCATTACAGAGTGTTTCTGCTGCAGCTTGACTGATCACCTGAGAGAGCCTTTGGGTCTCATTATTCTTAATTAAATCAAACAAAGATTCACCGAAACTTGCCCAGAGTTTCTGCGCTTTAACACGTCCAACCCCTGTGAATTTCGGATTGGTTGCTAGATAGTTAATAAGGTTCTCACCTGCGGGCCTGCAAAAAGTCATTAGCGTAGCATTTAGCTGCCTTTCAACATTGGATTTTCCATCCCGAATGTATTCATAGTTAGAGACTTTTCCAGAGACTTGCCAAAGCTGCCCTTTTTGAATATGACTAGAATCTGGCACCAACTTCGAACTGGCTTTAACAGCCCAATATTCATCTAAGACATTTCCCGCCAAATCTACAGGAACACCACTAAAAATGACGCCACCATCTTCACCTCTGGAGCGTACGCTACTGACTCGTAATGTTAACAGCGATGCATTCACGGTTTTATCATTCTCCCTGTATCGGTAAGATGCTGCTCAAACATTTCATAACGCTTAAGGCTTTGCTTGAGTGCCTCATTTTCAGCCCTTAGCAAGGCACTTTTCTGCTCAAGATGGGAGATTCTGTTGTTTTGTAAACTATGATTTTGGGATGACCTGCTAGCGGTGGCTTTTTCTGTTGCAGTGCGGATATCTGGCTTCAGAATCTTCTTTTTTATTAATTCCTTCTCTAAATCCTCCAACATGGCTTTAACGGCAGGATTTTGTCTCAGGGCACTCGTGGCAAACATGCATTCCTGAGCAATTTCACTACGGTTTAATTGAGTGCCTCGAATATATTTAGCCCAATCATTAGTGATTCTCCGCTCTTCTATCCACGCGTCGAATTTGGCTACATTTTCTTTGGCTATCTGCTTTCCGCTGGCCATGCTAATCCTCGGTTTTTAACTTGTTCGATCACTTAATCTGACTCATTTCTATCATCTCTTGAAGGTAGAGACCTGTTTAACCTTTTAATAGAGATATTTAACCCGTCTAAGTTATATTGCCACGTTACAAATTGATGAAGTAAATTATCATTTTCTCTTCTCAAACGTCCATTCTCAGCCTCAAGAGTTTCAATTCTTTTCTGAGCATATGCTAAGCTTGAAGCTCCCTTCTTTTTCTTAGGCGCCCCAAACTTTGTTCTCACCTTACATAAATCAAATGCATCTTTGACACGTGAGAATCGCTGCAAAGTTTGGCGGTTAGTAATTATTTCACAGTGAGACTCAAGCCTCTCGCAAAGCCTTCCCCAAGTGAATTTATCATTGTGACTCCATGCATCAATCGTAGACACTATGTTATGAATATCATCATCTGTTAAATGCTTCGCCATTACATATCCATCAAGCTTTTAAGTTCTGAAACTGCCTTAGGCTCTTCTGGAAGAACGGCGGATCTTTTTGTCTTAATTTTTGGCAGCTTTTTTTTGTAATTTCTTTCAAGAGCTTCATCTAAATGAGTTGGAACTTCTTCAGCCAATCTAATTAAAGATCCATCCTCTATATTGTCATCTGTTAATATCGCGATCATATTCTGGCATCTCTCAATAGTTACCAGCCTCTTCTGATAATGTCTATCAGCGCCTAAATAATCCTCATCAACGGCAAGCCTATCTCTTTCAAGTAAAAACTCATCTCTTTCTAAGCGTGTCTGTAAACGTTTTAGTTTCTCATGATCACCTTTTTCGCAAACCTGTTCTGAACAGTTAATACAGTCTCGATGTTTCTCACAGGGCGACTGAAGATAGTCATGTAAGCAAACACCAAACTCAGTCACATGAGCAGTCAAACTAGTACCTACATTTAATTCTTGAATTGACTTTGGGTCATCTACAATCAACAAATCTCGCAACCCTAATTCATTACTTTCTTCGCCCTCGTTTATCAGGTCATATACTTCCAAATAATCTTCCGATTCCATATGGTTATAAACCCTATTCTGTGTCTCATCTGCTCGACCTGACCACGAGGCAATAATATTCCCAGCCACTCCCTCTACATTAAGAATTGTATTTAATAAGTGCCGTATCTCATGCGTTTTTAGCTTCAACTGAGCATTAAAACCATAGCGTGTAAAAATATTAATCGTTTCCCCAACCTCACCATTATGCCGTTTCTTAACAGTAGGCTTTAAGTCTTCTGATAATGTATTAATTTTTGGAAACCAAAGCTTATTTTCATTCATCTTAAACTTCGCATGATACTGTCGGTCAAAGCATGTAAATAATGCATCTGAGTACTTCAGTTTATATTCCTTATATCCTTTTTTACCAAAGTCCACATGGCTAATTTCATCACGCTGCTCCATCTCCTTAGCTAGATATCTTGCCTTTTCTCCTAACTTGATTAATCTTTCTACTGCTTCTTTCACGATTGGCACAATTGCACTTGGTATTGGTTTAGGTCTTGGGCCTGCTTTTTTCCCTGCCAACCAAATCATCTCAACAACTTCATTCCCATCTCTATCTTTACGTTCTACAAGACAATTTTTAGGCAGATAAAAAAGTTCACTACCCCTTGATGGAGCTGCCATTAACAAGGCAACAGAGCTCGTGGTAAAAATATCCCTTGGTGACAAAACTTCTTCTCCATAAGAAAATATCTCCGCTATCGCAAGTAGCGCTCGTTCATCAGGCAATTTTTTTTGACGAGTCTCAGCTGCTTTTCTGCCAACTTTAGACATATCTTCCACAGGCCTAGTTTCTGGACGAATCCAGTCAAGAGCTTTAATAATCTTCTTATCTGACAGAAATTTGCATAACGCCTCTAAATGAGAACAAGCTTGATATGCAGAATGGGCACCATAATGAGAATATGCAATCTGAGCAGCATCATCTAAAGCCTCTTGATTTACTCGAGTGACATCTGCATCCCCATAGCGATTTATAAGTGCATCTTCAATCACTCGGATAGCTTTGAACTCATTCGGATTAACGGTTTTATTGAAGGATTGTGAATATAAAACATAAGCTTTGGCGAATGGTAAAATCGAAATATCTAATACATTTTCTATTTTCTTGTTATTGGCATTTACACCTAGCTTTGTAAAATTTCCTATTTTACTCCAATATGACGAGTTATAATCATACCCACCATTAAGCGATTTTAACTTCTCTGAAAAACTTATAAAATCAACTAAGTTACGTGCACCAATGACTTCGGATTTAGGTCTAAAAATTATGATATTACTCATAAGCTATCTCCCGTTAAAGCAACCTCTTCATTGCAACGAACAATAACCTGAAGAACAGCTTGGATAGCTCTATCATTTATAGAAGCGATCGCTGGATCATCGTTAAATAAGGAATTTCTTTCCTCCTCTAAATGCTTTAAGACCAGATGATGAGGGGCATCGCGCCATGGCCTAAATTTCTCACATAAGTAACACGCAACAGGAGCATATTTAGAGCACATTGCATTCGTCCCACAAGATCCAATATTGTCTAAAGCATCTTCAGTTCGAATCCTACTTGCATTAGGGTTTTCACTTAATGCTTCTTCTTCATTTTTGACAATTTCCCCTTGAAAAGCTGCAACGTATTGAGTTAGATGCGAATTCATAACCTCCGAAATTTCTTTGGCATATTCAGGCACACTATTTATATAGACATCAACATTTTGCATATCGCTATGATCTAACAAGGTTGCAATAAGCAAAGATCCAGCCCCCTCTCTTGCAGCTCTAGTACCAACTGTATATCTAAATCTATGAGGATTTGCCTTTAGAGGAAGCCCCGTTCTTTCAGACGTTATACCAAGTTTATTAATTGTCGATTGAACAGAAGCACTGATATTTTCCACTGTTTTATGAAAGTAATCGCCAGATAAATACTTTCTAAACTCCTCATCACCCTCCTTCCAATCGCCAATAGATATTGCATCATAATCAGTAAAGACCGGAAGCATAGCCCTATCATCTGTGGTGAGCTCTCGATTGAGAATACTTTCAACTCTTAAAACAACACGATCACAATGCTCTTGCAATACCTGCCCATACTTGTCCAATAATGCTGCATCAAGAAATTCTCCTCTAAATTTCCCACCATGAACTTTCGACCTCGGGACACTCACAATAAATGCCATTTGACCTATAGTTTCTTCATCACAACGAACATCTCCTACTTTCAACGAGGCTATTTGCAACCTTCTACGGCCTGTAGCAGCAAATAAAGCAATAAGAGAATATTCTTCTCCCGTCAGAGTACCATCGGAAAATTTATCATCAATTCCAGCTATAATTGCTTCATATTCATAATCCGAAAATGGGCCGTCTTGAGGATCGAAAGAAAGAACTTTCCAACCCTTAGAATTCCCTTTCAGTTTTACTTTCTCAAAAAACTCAATAACATCTTCAGAAATTATTTTTGGGAATAATAGATTTAATTGCTTAATGAACACTCTAAGCACTCCAAACTTATATTCTCCTTCCTCCCCTAGGTAAGCTTTAAATTGAAGAATTTCACACAAAGAAAAATCTTTTGCATTTGTATTCTTTTGATAACTCTTCAATAGTACGAGTAAATTTCTAGTGTGAGCCGCTGACCTATTCTCTGCAAAATATAAAGCCGTTTCGAGTATTGAAGGCCGCAAGTAGTCCTCAAAGCTCCGAATACAAGAAACCCTAATTTTACAATTTTTATTTAATTGCCAAATATCATCATTAGGAAAAAATTTGTAATTATCATATGAGACGGTTTCTTGAATATTTCTCTGTCGTCTGCTTGCCAGTGCCACACTCATAAATCTCTCCCAATCTCTTCTTTTTTAACACCTCTACTTTCCTGCTCATTTTCAGCTTTGTCACTTTCTTGCATCTGCCTTTGCATAAGTAAAGCATCTTCTTCCAAGGCCCTTTTCGTATAAAGCTTTGCAGTCCCAGACCCTTCTTTCCATCCCATGAAGTAAGATCGGGAAGTTTCAACTTTCCCCTCTTTCACTTTCTTTTCTTTAATTAATTTTTGAGTTTTCCTATGGAAATTATCATTCCATGTATGTCTAAAACCGTGAGGAAAAACACTAAATCCAACAATCTCACTCAACTGCCTAAATGTTTTCATGAGTGATGAAATTGACAAAGGCCTAGCACCCTGTCCATCATGAGTAACAAATAGAAACTTAGTAGATCTCACATCTTTTTCTCTACTTCGATACTTAATAATGTAATCATCTATCATTCTCCACGTATCTATATCGACAGCAACATCCCTACCCAATGTTTTTACACGAGGCTGATTTACCCTAGAATCACTAGGATCATTTGCACTACGCCTGATATTTATTGTTCTCTTATTCAGATCTATATTTGATACTTTTAGATTTAATAACTCCCCCCTCCTACAACCTATTTTTTCCAAGATCCTCATCATCAAAGCGTTTCTAAATCTAATCTCTTCACTTGACCATGGATTCTCTTTTGACATTGGATGAATAACTTCATGGATTCTACTGAGCTGCCTTTTATCGTAAGACTTATATGCAAACTTTCTTTTTGCTTCTTGCCCAATATTTTTAGGCAGGTAAGACGTAAACATGTCGTCCATCTCATCTACACTCTCAAAAGGTACTCCAAAACGTTGAGCCAACCATTTAATGTAGGGGGCGATATAAATTATTGATCGATAGACTGTCGAAGACTGCACACTAGAGCCTTTACTGTCACTGATAACTTTATGCCTTGCCTGCTCGAACTTTCCTTTCCGTAAACTCGAAATCTTAACAATGTCAGATGAATCTAGTTCCTCTCTTAATGCATCAAGCACTACGGCTCGTGGTTTATTTATCCAATAAACTAGCTCACCAATCTCATATCCCTGTAAAGCCTCTTTCTTTTCAAACCTTTCTTCAAAATTTATATCAAGCAAATCACCAATGTCACGAAGGTGCATCAGGCTTGTCAACAATGCAGATACAGTACTAACCGATCTACTTTTGCATCTAAATCTTCTGGTTGCATACAGATTTTCAAACCACAAAGGCTGACCTGTCCCCCTATTAATTAAGACGGCCATTCTCTCGCCAGAATCACAACTAAAGTTTTTAATCTGATAATTTTTCATTTTGTTACAGTATTTCTCTCAGTGTACGATAACCTATATTTATAATATTGCACGGTTTTCAGAATCTGCAAGTAATTAATTCCGGAAATAAAAAAAGCCCTGTTAAGTCATAGACTTAACAGGGCTTCAGGAGGAAACGTTACAAAAAACGTCTTAGGTATTCGTCAAAACGGTATATCGTCATCAAAATCATCAAAGCTATTGGCGGCTGCAGGCTGGCCGGCTGGCGCTGATGGCGGCTGAGGTGCCGCTTGCTGTTGCATTGGCTGAGGAGCTGCTTGTGGTGCTGGCGCGGCCGGAACGGGAGCTGCGGCCTGAGGTGCCGATTGAGGCACGGCTTGAGGCGCAGGAGAAACTGCCGCAGGTTGAGCAGCCACTGGAGGCGCCACGGCAGCAGGTGCCGCATAATTTTGCTGTGCAACAGGTGCTTGTTGATAGCCAGATTGCTGTGGCTGCTGAGGTTGCTGATATCCTCCTTGCTGATTCTGCGCAGCAAACCCTCCGCCCTGATTATCCTGGCGACTATCTAACATCTGCATTTCACGCGCCATAACCTCAGTAGAATATCTATCCGCACCGGTCTGCTTATCCTGGTACTTACTGGTGCGTAACGAACCTTCGATATAAACCTTAGAACCTTTACGTAAATACTGAGCCGCTATTTCTGCCAAGCGACCACGGAAAACCACCCGGTGCCACTCAGTACGCTCTTGCGGCTGTCCGGTTTGTTTATCTGTCCATGCTTCACTGGTCGCAATACTCACATTGGTGATCGAGCCGCCATCTGGAAACGTTCTCGTTTCAGGATCTTGACCTAAATTACCAACGATGATGACTTTATTAATTCCCCTGGCCATTGGGTAGTGCCTCTATCTAAATATGCAAAAATGAAAATAATTCTACACGCCTTATTCGGTGCATACACGCGCTTTTTCATCATTGTTTCACCACGGCGCTTTTCCTCAGGCCCTGTGGCTTTTATAATGCTCGATTCGATACAGATTCAGGTCTTAAGGCATGAACAATATAACCGTACGCGGTGCACGCACACACAACCTTAAAAATATCAATATTGATATTCCCAGAGATAAATTGGTGGTGATCACAGGGCTCTC
>SPKZ01019210.1_pt1 | contig 30949 bp, 61 predicted proteins | sample 2456571 | NCBI WGS metagenome assembly SPKZ01 (sample SAMN11192286, study PRJNA482655) | marine metagenome | biome: ENVO:00000447; feature: ENVO:00000244|ENVO:00000211|ENVO:00000569|ENVO:00002023; material: ENVO:00002151; isolation source: ocean water from marine abyssalpelagic zone ... | reverse complement strand
TGTGCTGATTTATTGGCAGAAGCCGTAGAGCTAGAGATACCAATAGTTAGTCAGGATGAAGACATTAATAAACTTAGAAAGATTAACTTATGGAGAAAAAGAGCCAAAGCAGCATTGGAGCGAGAGAATGAGCAAGACTGAGTTTGAAAAAGCAAGAGATAAGGCTAATGACTGGGGCGATAACAAGTACGGAGATGCTTTTGAGATGGGCGCAGATTGGGCTTATGAGTGGTTTGAAGAAGACTTTATAATAAAGTTAGCAGCTATTTCTACGGCATCTATTCAGAACACGAAAAAGACAATAGTAGACAGGCTTGAGCCAGATCACCCTTATTACACTATTGCTTATGGAGACGTTTGTGCGGCAATAGATAGGGAGATTCAGGCTAGGGAAAAACTAGCCAAGGCTGTGGAAGCGTTGGAGTTAATTGGGGAAACAAACTTGCATGGGTTTGCTAATACTTCACATTACGCAAGAAAAACCTTAGCCGAGATCAGGGGGGAAGAATGAACTCCTCAATTGACATAAAAGACGCTAACTGGTGGACCAGAATTAGGCTTTAGTCTGTCTCAATAAGATATGTACAAGAAATAGAATAACAAGATTTAGTCACGATGCGTTTTTTAGTTGAAATCAAAGTTAATACATTACATAATAGTAGTAACTGGAGGAAAAAGTATGAAGACGATTATTTTTATTGAAGACAACGAAGACATTAGAGAGCTTTACTCACTTATGATGACTAGGTTCGGACACAAGGTAGTTTCATTTGAAAATTACAAGCAGAGCGAAGATTACCTTAAGAACAATTATGCTGATCTAATCATTACAGACTACTACTTGCCAGGGACCAACGGAGATGGCGTTGTAGCAATGGCTAGACAACACGAGCAGACATGTCCTGTAATTTGCCTAACTGGTGCGCCAGAAGATGTGAAACCAGGACTGTATGATGCTGTGCTAGCGAAGCCCATCGGAGCAGAAGCCTTAGAGCTTAGTATTGAAATGTACACTAGCGGACTTGTTGCAGCATGATACTTTTTGTTGGCGATAAAGCAAGTAAGAAGAACAAAGATCCTAACATACCTTTTGTAGGAACTAAGAGCTACAAGAGACTATTGGAATGGATATGGCGTATGGACCTGGATGTAACCGAAATTATACTGGCCAACTGTCATCATGTTAAGGAATACGGTTTTGAAAACTACTACTATGTAGAAACACCTAACATGTTTATAGACGTAGATGAGTATTGTAAAGTAATAGCGTTGGGTAAGAATGCTGCGAAGTATTTGAAAGAATGTGGCATAGAGCATCATGAGCTTCCTCATCCCAGTGGACTAAATAGAAAGCTTAATGATAAAGAATATACAGCAGCTCTGTTAGAGAGATGTGCTGATTTCATAAAAAACTAACCTCCTTCTGTTTTTAGCCCCTAGAAATAGGGGCGTTTTTTGTTGATACTTGAGGCAGTATAATGTATTATAAAATAGCGAGATGATGTTATGTTTTGGTGTGCTGAATGTGTTGGTACGCAAGCTATGGAAATAGGCCGCCTTCTCGCAAATTTTAAAGGAGTAAAAGTGTCTAAGTTTAATAAAAAATTAATAGCAGCAGTTATAGTTTTTTCTGTAGGGATACTTGCTCCATATCCACTTACTGGACTTATCGGAGCTTTTGTAGCTTTAGGGATAATGGAATTATGATTAAATTTAAAAATTTCATTAAAATAGAAATTACACCAGATATGGTGACAAAGGTTGAGGAGATAGCTAAGTCTAGCAATGTCTGGATGCCTTATAATAGACTCGTCGATGGGTTTATTGAGGAGCAATTATTTGCCAGCCTTTTTTCGGACCCCGTGCGATCTGAGGGAGTCGATGTCTGCCATTATGGCTATGTGATAGACGGTAAACGATGGGAAGTGAAGTCGAAGACAAGGCCGAGTGACCCAAGAACATATTACGAAGGCAGCGTATATGACTACCATCCTGCCCAAAAGTCTGACTACCTTGCGTTTGTACAAGTGAGCAGCGACAGGTCCTGTGGATGGGTTATAGGGTATATGGAGCGTAGAGAGTTTGATGAGCTAAAGCAGTTTATACCTAGAGGCAGTAAGCAAGGTAACGGACTTGTCTGTAAGACTGATACGTGGAACATAGAATATAAACAATGTAAACCAATGAAGGAGGTACTATGAGTATCGAATGCAACCACTGCGGTTCGACACACGTAGTAGAGAGTCACGCTCTAGGAGAAACATTTCTATATTGCAAATCCTGCAAGAAAGAAGTAGATGTAAACTGCCCATCTGTAAAAGATATTGCAACAGATATTCCTTTCGAACCAGGAAAACTAGCTTTAGATACTCTAGAAGAAGCGAAATATTACATACTTGGAGGAGGCGTAGCATCTCCTATGGAAGAAGATCCTGCAACTGATTACTTCATGGGAAACGGAATAAGCGTAAACCCAGATGGAGATTGGGGAGTAAACGGAACACTAGCGCTACCAGCAGACGCAGAGGAAATACAAGAGCTTCGAGATCAGATAGGAGAGCTAAGAAAACAAATAAAAGACAATCAAGATAAAGCTGGACAAACTAAACTAATTCCCGGTATGGGAACGTACCAAGGTACAGACTAAAAGGAGAGTAAAATGTTTAAATGGTTAAAAAAGTTTTTTAGTAAAGAGCATGAAGTAGGCGTAGTAGGTACAGGTAATATACATTACCTCAACACAGTGACTGGAAAAATTTCTGGAACTGTAGAAACGGAGTGGAGCGACTTAGATATTTTAAGTCAGAAGCATGGATACTCTAAAGAATTTTTTGAAACTCTAGAAAATAATGCGCCAGGAAAAAGCGAAGGCGGTCAAGTTCTTTTAAGTAACGGATCTAAGGTAGAGTTTAAAAGACCTGAACTTGGATTCGGACTTAAAGGTAGCGAGCCTCAGCATGTTTACTATGACGCAGAGCAGGATATGATTATGCTTACTACTTGGAATGCTTTTATGCAAAAAAGTTTTGACGCTAGTGTTCCTGAAAAATTCGTCTACTTAGGACCTTTATAATGAATGTTAATGCTTTTTTACTTTTACTATCGGTAATCATAGGCGGATGGGCTGTATTCGCCATGGCACTTTATTCTGTTATAGAATGTTTAGGAGGATGCTAGTGAAACTTTTCGTATTTTTGTTCATTTTTTTGATGTGTTTACCTGGACACTCTAAAGATATACTAAAAGTAGGTCTTGGTATTGAGTTTAGAGCGCCAGAATATGCTAGAGATGATAGGATTATTAATTTTGAGACTGCGTACTTAAAGGAGTACGATAGTAATTTTACTTATGGCTATTCTGGAGGTATGGTTAGACTAGAAGACTATACTCAAGCTAACGGTAGAGATCGTACAGGATTCGAAGCGGTATATGCTTGTGCTAGAGCAGGCGTTTCGGTGAAGCCCATTGATTCTTTTTATCTAGATATGTTAAGCGGCCCATGTTATTTCACAAGCGCTAATACTTTATTAAGCGGTAATATTCAATTTAACACCGAATTAGGCTATGGATTTATAGATCCAAAAACTGGAAGTACTGTAGGAATCACTATTAGACATTTTTCTAACGCTGGCCTTAAAGATCCAAACATAGGTATTAATACTATGTCTCTAACAATGGGGGTAAATTTTGACTAAATCAGACTTTACTATAGTACATGCTTATGGAGATGAACCTAAAGTTGAAATAATTGCAGATATGCACGTTAAAAAAGGAATATGTTATCTAGTTCCATCTGGAGAAAACTACACAGTTTCTAACACAGAAGAGCAGTATAAAGAGATAATAAAAAATCTAGAAGATAAGCTACATTACTGCGAAAGCAAACTTAGAATGTTAGATGAGATTTTAAATCCTGAAAGTTACGAAGATGATTACTGGGGAGAGGGCGGGGATTATGAATAACTTCTTCTTACTATTACAGCTAACTTTTGTAGGATTTAATGTTTACGAACAAGATTATTTCATGGCTATATTTTGGCTTGCGTTAGCAGGCGTTAACGTAGCTACTAGACCGACACTAGATAAAGGAAGGTAAAATGATTAAATTTATAATTACAAAATTAAAGCAATTAATATGTACACACAACTATGTAGCAGTAGTACATGGTATGGGGCGGATTGAAATGCATGAATGTACAAAATGTAAGAAGTTAAAATTTGTAGATATCATGTCTGGATTTAAAAAATAATGTGCATTGCAGTATTAATTATAAACTTATCACTATACCCTATTAATGATTTTGATAAAAAAACTATCGAGGTCGCAAAGAAAAGGTGCGAAAAGATTTACCCTGACGCACCATGCTTAAAAGTTTTTATTAAAAAAGATAAAATGGTTTATAATGCCATATGCGGATCTAAAGAATAACGTAAAACCTGTATCCAAATATACTGAAAGTAAAAGTCTTAGAAGACCTTTCGGAAACAACATCACACATTCTATAAAGACCTAGGTCTCTTATTAATCTGTTTTCTTTTTCTACAGTAACTTTCATATTAGTCTCCTTTATATAGTTTACACCATGTAGAATGCTTCCCACCATGTCTATTAAACTTTTGGCCACATTCACATTTAGACTCTACAATTATTCTTTTTGGAGAATCTATTGGAAGTAGGCAGTACTCTGGGAACCACGCTGGCGGTATTAGCTTTATATCGTCGTGTAATACTCTGTATTCGTATATATCTACACCAAAGCTACCTATACACCTGGTGTCCACTACCTCGCCAGTGACGCCCTCACAATCCTTTAGCTTAACTCTATCGCCTTTTTTAAACATTTTTAAGCCTTAATGACCTTAACTCTTCTTCAACTTTCTTAATTTCCTGAGTAAGTTGATACTCTTTATCTTTTACGTCACCTAATTCTAATAAAAGTTTGCGATGTTCTTTTAGTTTATCACTGTACTTGCTTTCTTCTCTTTTCATTGTACTTATCCTTGTGTTTGTGCCAGCTATTTCTATTAGTTTCTAATCTTCTTGCGTATTTCTCAGGATCTTCTTTTACTTTGTGTTTGTTTTTGTGATAGGAAGCTCTTTTTTGTGCCTTTCTCTTCTCGTGAAGGATGGAATCTATCTCTTCTTCTGTCAATGAATTCATAATACACTCCTAAACTACATTTTAACAAATATTAATAGGAGAATCAATGGGTATAATCGACTATTTAGATAAAAAATGGACTGGGTGGGGGACGAAAGGCATGAATTTGCCGTTTGTACACGATCCAGTTAAAAAATCCCCGTCTATTACACTATTATTCTTCTACATAGGCTTCGGATTGGCTGCATTAAGCGTAGCTGCATCGTCTATAATGCTTATTTTGTCCAAAAACTACCTTACAGCCACGTATATGCCTGTAATTATGATGTTTTCTGGCTTTATATTCTACAGATTGCGCAGATTAGACAGTATTAAGATTAATTTAGAGGAAAAATCTATCGATTTAGAAGGGGATGGCGAATAAATGTCAAAATTAGATGCAGTAAAAAAACTTTTAAGGAATATAGATGCAGAGGACCTTCCAAAAGACGTTAATTTACCTCCTCAACACACAAGAGCTGTTGACTTAGGAGAAGAGGTGGATTTTAACTATAGGCTAGATCCTTTAGAAGATATAAGATACGCTGTAAAAGATAATGAAGTTGTAGGACATCTAGGGCTTGACGATAGTAAGAAAGTAAAGGCTTCTTTTGTAGATCCAGATCATAGAAGAGAAGGCATTGCTGAAAAAATGTATGAAGATGCTGCATTAGAAAGAGGAGGGATATCCTCCGATGACTTTGATGCAATGGAACCAGAAGCTAAATCCCTTTGGGAGAAACTTTCTGAGAAATACCCAGAGTCAGTTTCTAAGGGAGATAGTTCTTATTCTATGAATCCTATAGAAGGTAAACTTAAATTAAATTCTAGAAATTCAGACATGCTACAAAGCCTTCTTAAAAAAGCTGCAGCAAAAGGTTCTGTAGCGTTAGATGCAGGGTTAGAAGCTTTAGACAAGCCTGGTAGAGCTATGAGAGCTGGTATCGGAGCATATCAAGATGATGAAGATGTTATGGGTGCTATTAAGAGTCAATTCAATGACGATGCGCCAGAAGCTCCAAGTGGTGCAGACCTAGCTGAAAAGTTCGGAGATAAGTATGACGTTCAAAGTCCTGCCGCTCTAGCTGCTCTTGCCACTGCCGCAGATTTTGTAGACCCTACCATGGTAATCCCTGGTGGACAGGTTACTAAGTTAGGTAAGCTTAAAGTATTAGACAAAGCTGCAAAAGGTGGAAAGACTGCAGACATTTTGAAAGATGGGCAGAAGATGAGAAGGGGCGACTTAATTAAAAAGCCCTTCGGTTCCGTAGAAGTAAAACCAGAGGCTCCAGTTAACCCAGGAAAAGTTATGGTAAAGGACGATATGTCTACGCCTGGTAGAGTGACAGTTAGAGAAGACATACAATCTCCAGGAAGAGTTACTGTAAAGGAAGACAAGCCTAGAGACGTAGGTAGTGTTTTTAACACTGGATCTGGAGATGATGAATCTATGCAGCAAATACTAAACCAGATCAGAATGTTAAAAGAAAAAGGTAAGCTTTAGTCGAAAGATTTTACATCACTGTTAAGCACTTGCTTAATAATAATTAACTCTTTATCAAGTTTTTTAGATATAACAGGAAGTAGCTTTTCGGCTACTTCTTTTTTTTCGTAAGCGGCCAGGATTTTATTGTCCTTATCAGCAATAATATAAATAAATTTTTTCACACTAGCTCCCATAGTTTTGTGGATTTAGAAATCATCTTGCTATCAACTTTTTCGATAGACAAGAAAGCACTCTTTGAAAAATGAACTGGGCTTCGCTCTCTGCTAGTATTAACTTGCTTCATAGCTACAAATCCTGACCCAAGTAAAGAGTCCTCCAACTTTTTAATGAAGTCATCAGTCTTCTCAAACAAATCATTCTGTACAAACATCTCTTTACTATTTATAAGATCAATTCTGTAATAATTTAAAACTGTATCAATGCCATTTTTTGTCGTCATCGTCATCCTCTTCTGATTTAGATTCGGTGTCTCCACCTAACTCTTGTATTAACTTGATTAAATCTTCCCCTGAGTCAATTCTATGAACTTTCACACTACCATTCATATGTTGACCTGTTAAGTCTTCTCCAAAATCCTCTACCTCTAAATTTCTAGATCTTTCCTTAAGAAGGAAGAATGCAAATAATATTCCGTTCTCTATAACTTTTGCAATGGTAAAGGAAACTAGGAAGTACCCTAAAAACTGTAAGAAACTCATTGTACCACTCCATACATTTCGTCAGGGGTGTAGAAGTCGTACTCTTCGAAGTTTTCTGTGCCCTCTGTAACACTTTTCATATATTTAAGATTACCTATAACCATGCCATCGATATTCTCTCCAGTCATGTCAATAGCAAGGCTCCAGCCTAGTCTCATACATACATCTTTTAGTTCGTCTAATAACTGTTCTGTTTCGTTTAGTTCCATTAAAAACCTGCCAATAGAAATATACCTGCAATGGTCTTGATTGTAATTTGCACAGCCAGTCCAGATAGGATTAACCCTACTCCCATACCTAGTCCAACAAAAACACCTTCGTTAAACCTTTGCTTCTTAGATCTTTTTAAATTATTACATGCCATTATAAATCTCCTAATTGAACATCATTGTTTACATCTCTTGCTGTAGTTGCTACATATAAATTATTTTTTACGTTACTGTAAAAAACTTTTTTAGTTCTATTTGTGTATACTGAGTTTTTAATCCCTTCAAACTTATGCTCTACTTTAGCTGATTTACATACTTCATAAGATATCATATCAGATATATGAAACCCAAAATGTTTGTATAAAATTTCATCTAGTAAATAAGAAGAATCTATATCCCAGGCACCATCTTTAAAATGATTCTTCATGTCTTTAGCGGCCTTCTTTATCGATTCTTTAATTTCTCTTTTTTGTTTTTTAGTTAAAGAGCTTTTTTCTAAATTATCAAAAGTAGGTGATGGGTAGTTAAATTTTACCTCTTTGCCATTGAAGGTGTATATAGTTTTAATGCTTTTCACTTCAAATACTCCTTGCCCATATCTAATCCTTCTGATGCGGCAGAGCAGGCCTGCATAAGATCTCCATTTATTTTTAATATCTTACCAAACTCTTCATCATATCTTGCAAACATTAACTGGGAAAATGCTAGATAACCAAGAAATATAATTCCTATTAACCTTATACTACTGCGACTCATAATTTAGCCTTTCTTCGTAGTCATCATACTCTTTATCAATCTTTTCAATTAAGTCTACAATTAATATAGATAAAGCTTGTCTCTTTTCATAAGAGCTTTCACTGTATAGCATATTTTGTGCTAACTTTTTCGCTTCTTCAAGACCTTGAATATAATCCACAGAACCTCCCTTACTCACTAGTACCATCCTTTATCTCGAAATTTATTCTTTCTGCTGCCTGGGCAAGAGCTTTAACTCTTTCCTTCTTAGGTACATACTCAAATAAAACTTCAGTAATAATTTGATAAGCCTCAAAACTATCAATAAGACTTCCTAAAAGCTCCATTGATGTTGAATTCTCCTTTGACTTATAATTTGAGTTATCGATAGCAAGCCTCCATATTCCTTAACTTCTTCTGGCAGCTTGTCCTCTAATCTCTTCAAAGCCTCTTCTAAGTTGGCTTCAACATAAACTGCTTCCATTATTTTACTAGCTGCTTGAGAGTCTGTAAAGCTATTTCTTCGATTATTCATATTTAATAGCAAATCTCCAGTTCTAATAGCTGCAGATTGACTTGTACCAGTTAAAGTATATCCCATCGCTCTTTTATTATTTCCATCAATAACTATGTCTACATGCTTGTCACCGTAGTTACTTTTCTTGTGAAAATTACCTACTACTTCTATTCGTTTGTCGTAACAGGCAGGATAGTAATTGCAGTTTTTATTTAAATCGGTGTTTTCGTTCCCTGCTGCAGCAATTACCCTAACTCCCTTATCTAATAAATTATGTATTGCGCGGCCTTCGAAGACGTTATATCCCTTTCCTCCATAGCTTAAATTAACTATGTCTACGTTTATGTCGTATGCATATTTTAAAGCTGCGGTACTGGTATATATTGTGCTTTTCTTACCTCCAAAAATTTTAAGGATAATAAGACAGTAATCGGTTTTTTTGTTATTTTTAGCAATCAACCCAGCAATATTAGAACCATGTCCATTTTTGTCCGATAGGCTAGTATTTGTAAAGTCTTTATGTCCGTCCTTACATAGCTTGACATATCTAGGGTTATCCATATCAAATCCTGTGTCTAATACAGCAACCTTTATTGTACCAGATAATACATCTAACGAAAATAAAAACGATATTAAAAATAAAAAGTGTCTCATATTAATATAGTATCATATCGATACAACCTGTCAAGATTTATTGACAACTTATGTAAATTTACTGACAGTGTATAAAAACTTGACATAATTGTTTTATTTTGATACAGTATATATTAACAAATATTATTGAGATATTATGGCAAGGAGCAAGAAACGTACCAAATCGAAGAACAGGGCCGTCACGCTATAAAATATCTATTTTTATAAATAAGAAGGATTTTATGAAAGATTTTATCAAAAAGATTAGAATTAATTATGCTCTTTTAGCGTTCTTTGCCTATTCGGTAAAATTACTTATTATTGAAGCTTCTTACGCAGACGGTCTAGTTATGTCCTGTCTAGCTGCCCTATACGGTTACAAGTTAAGACTTCAATCAATCGAACCTAAAGAGGTTAATTCAGACATTAAGAAAGAATTTCAAGAAATTAAAAATGCTATGAGTAAAATCGAACTAGCTAAATTAGGAAAGACTAAGAAATACTACTAAGGTGAGCCATGTCAAAGTCTATCAAAACTCTTGAAAAAAACTTTAAGTCAAAAGCATCTCTTGAATTGTCTGTAACAGAATTAAAAGAAGAGAATAGAGCTCTAAAAGAAACTGTCACAAAGTTGTTGGCAGAAGTGGAACGTCTAAATGGATTGGATAAAAAAGCCTTACCCATAGACCTTTCCCTTGAGCAACAAATATTAGAGATGCAGATAGCCATGCTACACCAAGAATCTATGAATAGAGTATTAACTTTAGATGAAACTAGGAAGCTTGATCTGCACATAAAAAACAAACGGCTACTTGAGGATAAGAGTACCTTGAATGCCGAATACACGACTCTACCTACGGAAATATCCGATGCTGAGTTGATGAGGATAGCAGAGAATGCCAATACAGAGGAAGAAAAGCCGAAAAAATCAAAAAGAACCAAGTCTTAATCAGGCTGTAAAAATTCTATGGAGTAAGGGCTTACTTAAGTGGAAGCTAACAGACCTCCAGAAAAAGATATACGACCAGTTCTACGACGACAGTGATGACATTACTACAATGCTAATCGCTCGTCAAACGGGTAAGTCCTACCTACTGTCTATCCTGGCAGTAGAGACGTGTTTAAAAAAACCAGACGCAGTAGTTAAGTTTGTTACACCTAAACTTAAGATGGTAAAGAATATCCTTAACAAGAACATGAAAACAATTTTAAAAGATTGTCCAGCAGAGTTTATGCCTGAATGGAAAGAAGGTGAAAAGGTTTGGAGATTTCCTAACGGTAGTGAGATCCAAGCTGCAGGTTCGGATAATCAAAACTATGACAACATTCGTGGTGGTACTTGTGACCTTTGGATTGTGGACGAGGCGGGATTCTGTAATGACCTAGATGAAGTTGTTTATTCAGTTTTAATTCCTACCACGACTATGACTGGCGGCTCTGGTATTCTATCCTCTACTCCAGACCCCAAGAATCCAGACCATGCTTTTATTAAAGACTTTGTAGAGCCTGCTGAAACTAATGGAAGATTATTCAAATATACTATCGATGATAATACTAGACTTACTACAGAAGAAGTCAATAAGATTGTATCAAGGTATCCTACAGGACGTAAACATCCTAGGTTTCGTGCCGAGTATTTGTGTGAGATTGTTAGAGACTACGACTCTTTAGTAATTCCTGAGTTTGATGGAGAAGCTCAAGCAGAGATAGTAAGAGATGAAATAATGATGCCTAGGTTTTATGATTATTACCTAAGTATGGATATTGGTGGAAAGGATTTTACCGTAGTGCTACTAGCCTACTTTGATTTCATAAACAATCAAGTAGTTGTACTGGATGAGGTCGTTTTGAGGGAAAAGCAGAACACCAAATCTATAGCTAAGAACGTAAAAGAGAAGATGGAAGAGCATTTTGGAGAAAAACAGCCATATTTAATGTTTGCTGATAATAACAACATAATTCTACTAAACGACCTCCAAATGGAGCATAAGCTTAATTTCATACCTACTAGAAAAGACAATAAAGAGGCCGCTATCAATAATGTACGCCTAAAAGTGCTGAATAGGGATGTATTAATACACTCCAGATGTAAAACATTGATTTCTCATATGAAGAATGCTACCTGGACAAAAAAGGGTAATATTAACGGATATAGGGAGTTTGCAAGGAGCGCAGATGACGGTCACTACGATGCTGTAGATGCATTAATATACCTAATGCGTAACATTGTGTACTCGAAAAACCCGTATCCTAGCGATTATGGTCTTCTAAATAGCGAGAATCACTACTATCGTACATCTGAGAAGAAAGATAAGGATGCATTAGCTAAGCTTTTTAAAGTACGGAAATCCTTAAAAAATTAACAAATATTAATGAGACTTTATATTAACGGACGGTATTATGGCTAAGGAAAGAGAAGAATATTTCGCTGCAAAGGATTCTACAGACACAGCTCGGATTGTGTTGGAAAAGGCGAACAAGTGGTTTCACACTTTAGATGTTAACGGATACTTAGATAAATTAAAAGAAGCTTGGGCTGCATATCATGGCGCATATTACACCGATGCTGGCTCAGGACATAGAATTACATTTTCTGGTGAGCAGGGAGAAATGACCAATTTACCAGTAAATCATTATAGAAACATTTGTAGACATACACTTACTATGGTTACAGCGAGTCGCCCAGCAATGCAGGCACGAGCCACTAATACCGACTACAAGTCTCTAGTTCAAACTAAGTTGGCAAACGGCCTGCTAGACTACTACATGAGAGAAAAGCGATTAGAGGATTTCTTACATAGAGCTATCGAGCAAGCAATCGTATTTGGTAGCGGTTACATCAAAATGGAATGGAACTCTACTACTGGTGAAATTTATGACTACAACGAAGAAACTGACACGCCTATCTATGAAGGTGATGTAAAGTTCAGCAACCTTTCAATGTTTGATATTGTGTTTGATAGCACCAAAGAAGACTCTTCTCAACATGACTGGGTACTTTGTAGATCTTTTAAAAACAGATTCGACTTAGCTGCTAAATACCCTGAGCAAGCTGATGATATCTTAAGAATGGAAACTAAAGATCAAAAAGATCGTTATGATTTTAACGGAGCTTTCTACGACGAAACAGATGATATTGCTGTTTATGAATTTTACCACAAGCGTACAGAGGCTATGCCTGATGGTAGATATGTTTTGTTTGTAGACTCAGACGTAGTTCTCATGGACGCTCCTATGCCTTACAGAGATCTACCTGTTTACAGGGTAGCTCCTGCCGATATCCTAGGTACTCCTTACGGATACAGTGACACTTTCGATGTACTACCTATTCAAGATGCAATTAACAGTTTGTACAGTGCTATCCTTACAAATCAAAACGCATTTGCTGTACAGAATATCCTAAGCCCTAGAGGTGCTGACGTTAGTGCCGAACAAGTGGCTGGTGGACTTAATTTTATAGAATATAACTCTCAGGTAGGGAAGCCAGAGCCATTGCAGCTAACTGCCTCTTCTCCAGAGACGTATAACTTTATTCAGATGTTAGAGAGAACTGCAGAAACTATTTCTGGAGTTAACTCTGTGTCTCGCGGTAATCCCGAGTCCTCTTTAAAATCTGGTAACGCATTAGCATTGGTTCAGTCGATGGCTCTCCAATTCGTATCAGGATTACAACAGTCCTACGTTAAGATGATGGAAGACGTTGGTACAGGTCTAATAAACATTTTAAAAGACTTTGCTGCCGTACCTAGAGTCGCCATGATCGTTGGAGAGTCTAATCGATCGTACATGAAAGAGTTTACAGGAGATGACCTTTCTAATGTAAATAGAGTTATCGTAGACGTTGGTAACCCTTTATCTAAAACTACTGCTGGTCGTGTACAAATGGCTGAACAGATGTTGCAGATGGGGTTAATTAAAACTCCAGAGCAATACATCGGAGTTATGAACCACGGTAAAATTGAAACTATGACTGATGGTATCGATAAGCAGTTGTTACTTACTAAGGCGGAGAACGAGAAGTTAATCTCTGGTGAAAAGCCTAACGCTGTATTTACTGAGCCTCATTCATTGCATATTAGAGAACATAGAGATGTTCTATCTGACCCTGATCTAAAGAATGACCCAGAATTAGTTATGAGAGTACAGGCTCACATTCAAGAGCATATTGATCTTCTTAGAACTACTGACCCAGCTACACTTCAGATGTTGGGAGAGCAGCCTTTGGCTCCAGTACAAGCACCAGCTCCTACCATGCCTACTCCAGATCAGATGGTCAACCAATCGGCAATACCTCCAGAGTCTCCAGCTACACAGCAAGCACCTACTCCAGAAGCTCAGGCAGGTCAGATACCTCAACCAGCTACTCCTCCAGCGCCTTTCGATAATATGCCAACTAACGCTGCAGATGTTTTGCCGGAGAGTTAATTATGTCTAAGTTTGAAAAAACTAAAAAAGCAATGAGAAAGCCTTTTAAGGGCTACAATAAGAAAAAGCATTCAAGGACTGGAGGCTTAAATGATGAATATCGTGAAAAAGTCAATAGGGAAACTGGCTCTAACCTTAAGCGTCCTGTTACTGGGAAAGTCAAATCTGGTAGTAAAGCCGCAAAAAGAAGAAAGTCTTTCTGCGCAAGAATGTCTGGAGTTAAAGGTCCTACATCTGAAGGTGGAAAGCTTACACCAAAAGGAGCCGCTCTTAAAAGGTGGAAATGTTAATATGGATAAAAAACTACTAGAGGCATATAGAATGGCCAAGCAAATGGATAGTCATCAACAGGAAGAGAATGTGGCTACTCGCAATCAAGAGCTTGATGACTTCCTAAAGGTTATAGGTCAGATTGAGTCTAGTGGCGGAAAAAACTTTAATCATGATGAAATTAAAAGCGGTATCCATGAGGGGCATAGAGCTGCTGGTACTTATGGACTGATGCCTAATACTATTGACGAAGTTTTAAACAGAATGAGGTTATCTGGTCAATTAGATTCTGATTTAGAAAAAATTAGAGATATGACTCCAGATGAAAAGAAAGAGTTAGTAGAAAGTAATCCAGAGCTTGAGCAACGTCTTGCTAGATCTTTAGCTGACAGAGTTTTGACCAGGCAAGGCAATGATGAAGAGAAAGCTGCATACTCTTGGTTCCAAGGGCATAACTTGTCTCCAGAGAGGATCGAAGAAGAAAATTACAAAGATCATGATTACGTAAAAAAGTATGCTAAATATAAAAATAAATTTGGTGGAAGTAACCAATAAAGACAAAGGGTAATTTAATTGGCTAACAATCTTAAAGGCTATGATGGCTTTCAAGTATTAAGAAGTGTATTCGATGTAGATCAAAACTGTCTACGTGTATGCATTGTTAGCGGCGGTGGTAGCGGTCCTAACCCTCCTTTCGAAGTTATAATAGATCATACGAGTGATTCTATTAGATTAGGAGATGGGACTAGTTTAGTTACTACAACAGTTGATGGGTCTAAAGTAGGATTAGATGTTAATGTTGTAAATTCTCCTACAGTAATGACACCTATTGTTTCTAATATTACGTATAGTACAATAAATCAAGAAGTAAGTCACAGCTTTGCCCCTGGAACTAAGAGGTATATTATTAGATTTAGAGGCAGAGCTAAGATGAATATATCATATGTAGCAGGCACTACTGGAACTAATTACATTACACTAAGACCAAGTTCAGTATATACCGAAACAGACGTAAAAAACTCTGGAACGCTCACAATTTACTTCAGAGCAAATAATACTGGGGTAGTGGAGATTTTAGAGTGGAGTTAACAAATATTAGTAGAACCCATGCATGTAACACTAATAAAGGAGGATGTACATGTCAAGTATAACTAAAGATGAATTGTTCTTTGATCCAAATGAGACTGAGAACGACAACGTAGGTGCCTATCTACGAGCCAGTGACGGTACAGTAATTGACAAGGTCACTCTGGCCGACACTGTTGATAGACTAGCTGTTTCTGCTGCTCTAGTTGATAGCGCTGGTAATGAAATTACTGGAGATGGTAGTGGTGCTGTAAACGCTAACATTACTAACACATCTCTAACTGTAAACGATGGTGGAGGAAGCATCACTGTTGATGGTAGTATTACTGTTGATAGCGAGCCTGCTATCTACGCTGAGGATTCTGCTCACACTTCTGGCGACAATGGTAAGTTTGTATTAGCCGTTCGTAACGATGCAAACACTTCTCTTGTTACTGCTGATGGTGACTATGCTCCTCTACAAGTTGACTCTCAAGGTAAGTTAAAGGTTGCTTCTGAAGTAACTGTACAAGCTGGTGACGCTGAATTTCTAAAAGGTTCTGTAGCTGGTGCTGCTGATGCTTTGATTCACGTTGGTTCAATCAGACAAGACACTCTTGCTGCTTTCGCTGGAGTTGATGATGGAGACTATACTTCTTTGAAAGTTGACAGTCTTGGCCGTCTTTACACTCAGGCTGCTGTTGCTGGTGACGTTGCTGATAACGATGCCGATAGCGGTAACCCACTTAAAGTTGGTAGCCGAGCTGTTGATGGAGTTTTAACTGCTGTAGACGCTAATGACCGTGCTGACGTAATCTCTGACTTGTATCGTCGCTTATATGTTAACTCTTCTGCTCAGATTGCTGCAAGATCCTCTGCTGCTTCTGTAACTTCTACTGCTGCACCTATTATTGGAGCTGCCTTGGCTGGACGTAGAAAGATTATTATCCAGAACACTGGAGACAAGCAGGTTTACTTAGGTGGATCTTCTGTAACTGCTAATGGATCTGCTACAGATGGAATCATCTTGAGAAGAAGAACTAGCATTGAGCTAGAGGTTGGTGAGGATGTTGCTTTGTTTGCTGTTTGTAAAACAGGACAATCTTCTGACCTAAATATTCTAGAAATAGCATAAGTAACTGGGGGAGTTAGGCTCCCCTTATTTTTAAAGGATTAAAATGGAAAATAAAGACAAGAAAGTTAAAATTGAAGTAAGTGAACGTGATTTAAAAATGCTATTAAACATTCCTGTTTTTTTTAAAAAAGGTACGTTTCCTTTAAATGGGCAAGAAATTTTAATTGCTGCACAAACACAAGAATATGTTGGTGCATTGATAAACCTTATTAGAAAAGAGTTAGCTGGGCCTCAAGGTACTATTGCTTCTGGAACACCTAGTAAAGAGCCTGTAAAGTCAGAAGAAGAGTCTAAAGAAGAAAAGTCTCAGCCTAAAAAGCGTGGAAGAAAGCCTACTAGAAAGGCAATTGTTAAGGAGTAATTGTGTCTATTGAAGATAACAATAGTGAATTTGGAGATGTTCTTGAGGATGTAATACTTCAAGGATTAGTCACCATAAATACTACTCAAACTGAATTAAAAGTTGGACCTAGCGTTGATCCTGATAGAGAAGTTGTCAGAGTCTACAATAGTTCTAACAGTACTATATATGTTGGACCTTCCGGTGTAACTCCATCTACTGGAGAGCCTGTTAGAAAAAAACAGTCTTTTGAGATGCCTATAGGTACTCAAAGTCTATTTGCTGTAGTAGATAGTGGGACAGCAGATGTTATTGTTTGGGAGCTAGGATAATGAGTCAAACAGGAGTTAAAAAGTCATTGGTGGCAGAAGAAATTCCTTTTGATAATGACGGTAATGGATTCTCTTCTGAAGATGTGCAAGGCGCTATTGAAGAAATTGGAGCATCCGCCTCTCCTGGGTTTAGCTTTGGTAGAAACGGTAGCTTATCTCAAAATACTTGGTTAAGAAGACCAGGAAACGTGCCTTCTAATAGAGCTGGTGTTACCATAGGAATTGCTAATCCTGTTATAGTAAGCGTAGCTTGCGCTAATAGAAGTGTTGAAACTTATACTGTGGAAATATACGAACATGAAGGTAATCAAGTAAATTTAACTCTTTTGGGCAGCGTTACTGTAACTGCTGCTACTAGCGATACTTTTACTGTAAATTTTCCTGCTACTCAAGGAAGACAACTAGCTGTAAGATTAGGACCTACAGCTACTGGTAATGTTAGAGACCTAGGAGTAGATGTAACCTTAGTGGGGAATAGCTAATGGCTAAAATATTAATAAATAACACTCCAAATAATATAGAATTAGATGTAGGCTTAACTGTTCCAGGAAACGGTCAGTTAACTATAGATCAATTAGACTTTGCTGATGCTGCTGGTAGTGATGATATTGTTACTCAAGTTGGTAATGGAAACTTGACTGTAAACGACGGATCTAGTAATCTAACTATATCTGACGGAATAGATTTAATAAAAGGTTTATTTCCTAACTCTTTAACTTTAGTCGGACCAACGGGACCAACCGGGGAAGCCGGAGCAGCAGGGGTAAGTGGATTTGGTGTGTATGCCTTTAGCAACACGCAATCGGATGCTACCATATTAAAAGCGAGAGGCTTAACTATTAGCAAAGTCGGCACAGGTCTTTATGATTACACCTTTACTACGCCTACTCCCGACACAAACTACATTGTAAGCGTTAGCTTTTTTAACTTAGGTACAAATACAGACACCAATGGGTTTATCGATAACAAAACTGTAAACGGGTTTAGAGTACAGACTGGGATTGGTGATAATGGCACAGCAGTTGATACTGTAGCTGATACTAATCATTCTGTTATAGTACTAGGGGATGCTGGGCCGCAAGGAATTACTAGCTCTTATGAGGCTTGGCTTTCTATTGGGAACACAGGTACAGAAGCAGATTTTCTAGCTACACTGGTGGGGCCGCAAGGTGCTACTGGACCACAGGGACCGCAAGGTCCTGCTGGCGACTCACAAATTAGAGTTAGTCCAAATGATTCTACCGTTGGGTTTATAGAGGATAAGTTCGTTGCCGAAAACAACAAAATTTCCGTTCAAGTTTTAAATGACGGTGGCGATGAGGATATTCAGATTGGTGTTAACCCAGGTAATATTGGAACGAGTGAGCTTAACAACGATGCTAACTTCATTGATGCTTCCGGTGCCCCCGTACAGCCCGGTGACATTGCCAACTTTGAAACTAGCAGTCAGTTAAACACTAGAGACGTTAACAACCGAAATAGGGCAAATCACACAGGCACTCAATTGGCTAGCACTATTAGTGACTTTGGAGCGGCTGTGCAAAGCTCTGAGACTGATACAGCTCTCAGCTTTAATAACACAACTAAAATATTAAGTTATACAAATGAGTCTGGAACTACTACAAACGTAGACCTAACTCAGTTTTTAGATGACACAAATTTAGCGAGGATTACTAGTGGTAGTTTAGATGGTGTTACTGGTATTGCTACTTTTACCCGAGATGATACTTCTACTTTTACCGTTGATTTTAGTAGTCTTAATGATCAAGCCGCTATAAATGCAGCCATAAGCTCGCATGAGACAAGCTTATCAAACCACGACGATATAAATACGGCAGGCGTTGTAAATGGAGACTTTCTAAGGCGTGAGTCTGGCGTTTGGGTTCCATATAACGACTACAAAGCTTCCGCTAGTTTAGCTAATCCGGTATGTACGCAGCTAACAAGTTTTCAGCAGGCCTTAAGGTTAGATTATGATATTCCAGAGGCAGGTAACTATGAGCTTTCTGTCAGCTACATATGGTCATACAATGCAACAAACAACGACTTTATCGCTAGAGTACAAATAAACGACACAGACATTTTTGTTGAGCATGAACAAGAGCCTAGAGACTCCGCCGGAACCGGAATTATCGTAGACGCAATTGAGGGCGGCAGCTTTAACACTGGCACGGACCAAAGACTTCCATTTTCTTATTCTGAAGTAATAACTTTACCGGCTGGTGTGGGCTTTGTTGATTTAGACATAAGAAACCAGCAATCTAACTTGTCAGCGACGGTTTACAAGGCTTCTATAACTTTAAAGAGGTTTAACTAATGACTAATTTACTAGACGATTTTAACTTAAGTGAACTTTCTATTATAGATATTCAATTTTTAGGGCTTAAGAAAAAAGCTTGGCAATTTAGTAGAGGGATGAGAACTGTTAGAGAGTATCATTATCAAAACGATACTGTAGCTGTTAGAGATATTTACACTTACGTAACTGAAGACGGAGGTAGAACAGTTACTTCAGTTACTAGAACTATTGAGTGGTACGATGGCCAAGGTGTAAAGATACTCGAAAAAGATATATCTCCAGATTTAAACATTAAAAATAAAAAAGATTTAAATAGAGATATTCGTCAGGGTAGAATTGATTACATGATTGCTGCTGCTGAAGAGCTTGCAATATTATCCGAAACTCTTCTAGAGCCTTTTAAGTCTCAATTTATAGAGGCTTCTAATAGTATTGATATTATATTATCTCATTACGAAACTCCTATTGATCATTATATTAAATTCGGTAACAAAGAATTTGAAGATGCTGTTAATAACGAATCAAATCCTATAATGTTAAATATTTTAAATTTAATGGTGAGGCCTCCAGATGCGGAATTTGTTGCAGGATTGACTATTAAACAAACTATAATTCATCAGTTAACTGGAGAATATAATCCATGAAAAAAATAGTGGTTGGTTTTTCTAGATCTAAGAAGAGTTTTCCTGTATTTTCCTGGCTAATAAGACTTTATCAATGGACTAAATTTTCTCATACTTATATAAGACTTTCTTTTGGAGTATTGCCTTCAGATAATATTATACATGCATCGGAGGGAGTAGTTCAAAACATGTCTGAAACTATATTTAATAAAAAGCATGAAGTTACAGATGAATTTGAGGTATATATTCCAGACATTATAGTAAAGGACAGAATAACTAAAGATAACTTACCTCTTTATAGAGTATTATATAATATTTTACATGAAACTTCTGGAGATGATTACAGCATTATGCAGAATGTAGGAATTGTGTATGTTGATATTATGCGTTACGTATTTAAAAAGGAAGTAAAAAATCCTTGGACTGCAGGGTGGAATTGTTCTGAGTTTGTTGCCATTATATTAAGAACTGTATATCCGTCTCAGTTTAAAGAGTTGGACGTTGAGACAATAACCCCTAAACAGGTTTATCAAATACTAAAGGAACTTAGCGAAGATGAGCGATTCAAAATTCAAAAAATTAAAAAAAACAATAAGTAAGAGTAAAAATAAACCTACTAGACCGGACTTGTATGCCAGAGTGAAAGCCGAGGCTAAGAAGAAGTTTAAAGGAGATTGGCCCAGTGCTTATGGATCTGCATGGCTAGTTAAAGAGTATAAAAAGAGAGGCGGAGGGTATAAGAGCTAATGGCTAAGACTGGCTTAAAGAGATGGTTTTCAGAGAAGTGGACTAATCAGAAGGGAGATCCTTGTGGTAGCGGTACTACTAAAGGCGAACCTAAATGTAGACCTTCTAAGAGAGTTACAAAAAAAACTCCTGTTACTTGGGGAGAAATGTCTGATAGTCAGAAAAAGAAAGCTGTAACAGAAAAAAATAAAGCTACTAAATCTGGAAAGCAGGTAGCTAAAACTAGATTTTCAAGAATAAAAAAGGCTATGAAAAATGGCTAGAAGTAAATTACAAAAATTAGGTAAAGAAGAAGTACAGAGAAGGGTTAAGATTAAGCAAAACCTTAGATTCAAACGTAATGTTAAATCTTCGTCTAACAAAGTAATTTTAACGTCTAGCATTGCACTTAATATATACCTTTTAAGTAGGCCTTATCACGAGAAAATATTAACAAATATTAATGAGATATATCTTAGGGTAGCTCCAATTGTGGAAGCCCTTATTAACAAACTACCTCTATAAAAGAGGCGTTACATTAGGAGTAATATATGTCAGAAGTAGAAGCTGGCGCTGCAGAAGCGTCATCCCCTGAGCAATCCGCTCAAGAAGTTATTAATACAATAGATGATGGAGATAATGGTCAGTCTGGTAATATTGATGTTTCTGGGCAGGAAGAGGTTGCTGTAGAAGAGGCTACAGATGAAGAACTTCAAGAAGCTCTAACTGATGAAGATGCCTCAGCAGAAGAAATTGCTGAAGTAAAAGAAGAAATTGCCAAACGTCTTAGCTTAAAAATTAATGGACAAGAAAGAGAGTTTGACTTAAGCAACGATATGGATATTGATGCTTTGAGAGAAATGGCTCAAAAAGGTGAAGGAGCTGATCAAAAGTTCCAAGAAGCTGCTACTATGCGTAAGCAGATGGAAAAGTTTGTAGAGCTTATGCAGAACGATCCAATTAAAGCTATGACTGAGTTAGGTCTTAATCCTGATGATGTAGCAGAAATGCACATGCAAAAAAGAATTGAAGAAATGCAGAAGTCTCCAGAGCAGTTAGAGCTAGAGAAGCTTAGAGCTGAGATTGAAGCTGAAAGACAAGCCAAAGAAGAGCTTGAGAAAGAGAAGTTTGAAGCAGAGCAGCAACGTATTCAGGATGAGTATGCTCGTCAATTAGATAACGAAATTTCTGATGCTTTGAACGGTTCTGAGTTACCTAAGAGTCCTTATGTTGTTAAGAGAGTGGCTGAAAACTTGATGATTGCTTTAGAAAAAGACTCTAATGCCTCTGTATCTGACATCATGCCTTTGGTTCAAAAGCAGATTAAGCAAGAGATTAGAGACATGTTCGGTGTAATGCCGGAAGACATCATTGAGCAGTTTATTGGGGAAGATGTATCCACTAAGCTCAGAAAGCGTAGAATCAAGAAGATGAAGAAGGCTCCAAACACTGAAGTTAAAGCCACTGGTAAGTCAGAAATCAAGGCAGCTCAAGATGCAGCTAAAAAAGAAGATAAACCAACTTCCGCTAAAGACTTCTTTAAGAGCTTTGGTGATTTATAGTATACATTAAATAGAGGGGCCAATTAAAGCCCCTTTACTTTTAGAAACTGCTCTAGATATAAATCTAAAATATGTAGAATATAAGTAGAATCTCCGTTCTCTTCCTTATTTAATCCAATGTCTATAAAATCATTAAAAGTGAGATATTTAGTAAGGCCGTGACTATTCATTACCGCCTCTTTTCTAAACAAATATGCTTTGTTTTAGGATCGATCATATCTCGTACAAAATAAGTAGTCTTAGAACACTGTACAACCATAGCTTTAGGGTCTTTTGGGTCCATCCCTACTGAGATAAGGTCCTGGCCTTTCATTTCACACTGTTTTGCACCTAACGACAACATTACTGATAATACTAAACAATTCATAACTTCCTCCTGTTTATACATCTATAATAGTGCATTAAATCTAGCATTGCAAGTAAAAAGTGCATTATATTAAAAATGTATCACTTTAGTACAATTTTTAACAAATATTAATGAGATGTTGCCATCTCGAATATATGGATATTTGGTATCTGTATTCCTCTACGGAGTCTTTAGTAAACCGCAAGGAGCTAAAGGTAAGCCATGATGAAATACTTACTTCAGCATCCAATAACTATTGTAAGAATTTTTAACTAAAAACATTTAACTATGATTTAAATACAAGGAGATAATCATGGCTGGTGAAAATACCGTAACAACGCTAAACGGTCTTTTTAAAGAAGTTTATGCGGACAAATTAGAAAATTTAATCCCTGAAGGTACTAAGTTTATGCAGAAAGTTCCTTTCTCTGCTCGTAAAAAAGAGCTAGGTTCTTTGTACCATCAACCTGTTGTTTTGGGTCTTGAGCATGGAATTACCTATGCTGGTCCTACTGATGACGCTTTCGCTCTTGACGATGCTGTTAACGGTGTAATCCGTGACGCTACTGTTCAAGGTTCTCAAATGATGCTTCGTTCTCGTTTGGGTATCGCTGCTGCTTCTCGTGCTGCTTCTGGTGAGCCTAAAGCTTTCGAAAACGCTACTAAGTTCCTAGTTCGTAACATGCTTCGTTCTATGGCTCGCCGCCTAGAAGTTGGAATGTTCTACGGTGGAGTAGGGATTGGTGAAGTAGGGGACCTTCCTGGTGGAAACGACATCGAAATCCTAGAAGCTGAATGGGCTCCAGGTGTATGGGCTGGATCTGAGCAAATGAAGATTGACATCTACGATGCTGCTTCTGCTGTTCTTCGTGGTTCTGCTCAAGTTACTGCTATCGACATGGACAGCAAGACAATCACTGTTGACGCTATCCCTGCTGGTACTGTTGCTACTGACAAAATGTACTTCAAAGGTGCTCAAGGTAAAGAAGCTATCGGAATCCACGGAATCCTAGTTAACACTGGTACTCTTTTCGGTATCAATGCTGCTAACTTCACTCTTTGGAATGGTAACGAGTTAGACTTAGGTGGAAATCCTCTTTCTTTCGCTCGTGTACAAGACGCTATCGCTCGTGCTGTTGAAAAAGGTCTTGACAGTGACGTTTGTGTAATGGTTAACCCACGTACTTGGTCTGACCTATTGACTGAGCAAACTGCTCTTCGTCAGTATGACAGCTCTTACAAAGTTTCTGTAGCTGAAGCTGGTCACCAAGAAATCGTTTTCTACGGTCAGAACGGTAAAGTTGAAATCGTTCCTAGCATCTATGTTAAAGAAGGTTTTTCTTACGTTCTTTGCATGGAAGAGATGTTGAGAATCGGTTCTACTGACATCACTTTCCGCAGACCTGACCAAGGTGAAACTTTCTTCCGTGAGTTAGAAAATGCTGCTGGTTACGAGCTTCGTGCTTACAGTGATCAGGCGCTCTTTTGTTATGCCCCTGGAAAAAATACTTTGATCCGAGGGATTGTAAACTAATTCTAAATAGACTTATTCTAGTTTATTTTATAGAGGCTCCGCAATGGAGCCTCTTTTTTTATTTGTTACCTTTTTTAATATTATCTGAAGCCCATAAAGGTTGAAGGTTAGTGTAATGACATAATTTATATAGTTCATTTTCAGATTTGGCACTAGAAAGGGGGATTATATGATCTATATGCCATTTACCATAATTTTCCCAATTCATTCCTTTTGTAAATTGAGATTCTAAATGATTAAGCAATGTAGTTTTATCGCATCCTATGTATTCAGAAAATTTAGTATTCTTTTTCCAGGTAGTTTTTTTAAGAGCGTAATACAGTCTATTTCTTAACCTTCTTCTGAGTTTATAAGAAGGATCTGTCTTTTCTTTTTTATTTTGCCATTTTAAATTGTAACTAAGAGCTTTTTCTTTATTATTATAGTAATACTCTAGTCTATCTTTTTTAATCTTTTCCGAGTTATTCTTGTAATACTTCTTAGCCTTCTTATTCCTGCACACCTTACAATTAGGATCTAATCCATCCTTCTTCTGGTTATGTTTACTAAATTCTGTAAACTCTTTAGTTTCTTTGCAAGTATAGCAAATTTTATTCATCTTCCTTTTCCTGTTCTTCTAATTCTGCTAATTTCTTAAAAAGTTCATCATGCTCCTCTAATACCTTCTCATGAGCCTCTTCAAAGGATATATCCTGTTCTTCAAAATCAATTAATAATTCTTCAATTTTCATTAAAAATTTCTAACTTATTCGTTTAAAATATTTAATAATTTTTCTGTAAAATCTTTTATTTTATTTTTATCAACTCTATCATCTTTTATTAATTCTCTAACCATATTTAAATTACCATTAGTTAAAGCATTTATTATTGTCATATTTCCAATAGTAGAAGGGTCTGCTCTCTTGTCTCTTAATAGCTCTTTTACAACATCTAAATGGTTATTCTTAGAGGCTGAGATAATACAAGAACTTGATGCATCTGATGGGTTAACTCTAGGGTCTTTAAGTAAAATTTTAACTACTTCTAAATGTCCATTTCTAGATGCTATATCCAAAGGGGTGTTTGCATGCAGAGAAGGATTTATACTACAACTATTAATTCCTCCTTTGATATAATCTATAGATTGCCCAGTGTGGCACATTAATAGAAATAAATTTGTATTATATACGGGTTTTTTACTTAATATTAACTTATTTTCGGTATAAAAGAACTCTTCATTTGAAATTTTTTTTATCTTAAGATTAATAAAGCTTTCTTTCATCCATCCTCGAAGAGGAAGATATCCTATATTTTTAAGATCAGTATCGAGGATTTCAAGATTAAAATAGTCTAAAGATTTCCAAACATAATCAAAATAAGCAGGCTTAATTTTACTATTTGCTTTACCTTTAATTTGGTTTATTTTATTATCTTTAATTTCAATTGTACATTTAGGATCTCTATATTTATCTCTTATTGAATATATTCCTTGATGTTCTGTATAAGAAGATATACAGCTTCTCATTTTAAGCCCTTCCCAGTTCTTAGATGCTTGATCAACTAATCTAACAAGTTTAAAACCATCTCCAAGATCTAATATTTCTTCTACCTTTCCTGAATCTTCAATATCTTTATTCTTTCTATTAAGCTCTGTTGTCCATTCTTCAGCTTTTCTTGCAGCTTCATTAAAAGAAAAGTTAATAGATTTTTTATTCTTATACTTCTCGGATTTCAGCAAAAAATCTAAAATATGATCTAAGCCATCTTTTCCTTCATGTTTATCCCTAAATTTTTTTATTGCTTCTGTCATTTTATTTTTCCTCATCAGATAAAGACTCTAAAGAAACTCCTAAGTTCTATCTTCATAATCTGTTCTTTCTGTTTGAGGATCTTTATTTATTACAAGTTGTAGCTCCCCTTCTCCATCAACTTCACAGAAATCAACAGAGTCTAGGGGTGTAATAATAAAATTTTCTTCATCTACTACAACTATATCAATATCTCCATTCTTTTTATGCTCTTCTTTTAACACTTTTATCATTTCTGTTATCTTCATTTTAAACTCCTATTAGTCTTTTAACTACCTTAACAACTTTATCCTTAAAAGTATCTCCTGGCCATATCATGTGACTATGGCTTACAGTTAGTCCTATCTGCCCTTGAAAGCTACCAATTTCCATACCCATTATCTCTTCCAGAGTAAATCCTTCAGGATCTTCTAGTTCTTTTTCATGAACCTTGCCTATCCTTTCCATATTATTTAAAAGATAGTTATATTCAAATAACTCTACAGAGCCGTGAACAAACCCTGTGCGTCTGTAAATAAATGCCCAAAATTTAATATACCATGGAATATGCATTACTTTTCCTTCAGTTCAACATGGGGGCCGTCAAAAAATGAATGTTCCTTAACATTTAAATCACCGTCCCAATCCACTCCACAGCGTAGATCAATACCTTGCATTAAAGCAATTCCCCTTAAAATACCTGACAAATGAGCAAAAGCCTCTCTATCGTTCCAGTCAATAGGCCATGGAGCCAGATCTAAGGCATGTCCATAGCCGTCATCCTGCGGTAAATGCTTTGAGTTCATCGTTTTACTTTTACCTTGTGCTACTAGGTCTTCCTGACGTTCTAAGCTTCTAAGGCCCTCTAAGACCGTGAAATCGACATGTTTAATAGCTTCCTCAACTACTGCTACAAGATCTGGATGTACACCTTCTAGCTTCTTCTTTGACCTTTTGCTAAATTTAGGCATCGTCCCTTTCCTTAACTACCGTGTTTCCTACAGTTGACAGGGATATATAAAACCCTAAAATAATTAAAGTTTGAGCAATTCCGTGTAAATTAACAAACCAATTAGCTAATATATCCATGTAATTATCTCCATACAGTGTATTATACCACAAGTTTTCCAGGTATCAAGTCAAAATTAACAAATATTAATGAGTAATTACCGAAATCTAGGAGTCCTAACTTGCCTAAAACTTTAATAGTCAATAATACACCTTATGACTACCCTACTGCTGGTGATGAGCCTGGATGGGGCGGAGAAGCCACAGGATGGGCTACTGAAGTAACTAATGTACTCAATAATCTATTGGGACCTAATGATATATTAGAGACTTCTTTCTCAATCGCTAATAACCAATCTACTGTAGCTGATGTAACTGGACTAGCCTTTAATGCTGGATCCGTTCGTTCCGCTGTGGTGGAGTATTCAGTTTATCGTATTTCAGACTCTAGCCCTGGTGGTAATACAGAGACTGGAGAAATGCATATTGTTTACGATAATAGCGTTGGATGGTTAATTGGTATCGGAGGTGTTGTGGGTAATGCAGGTGTACAATTCACTATCACTTCTGCAGGCCAACTACAATACACCTCTACGGACGTTGGTTCGTTGAATTATTCTGGAGTTATGAAATTTAAAGCAAAAGCGTTATCGCAATAATGGGAGATATAAATGCTTAATTTATGGTCTGTGATCAAAGGTCTTTTAGTTCAAAATGAAAATGATCGAACTAAAGAACTGTCAATTGAGGTAGATAGTACGGCTACTACCGGAACTAGAACTACTCTAAAATCTTCTCAATCAGCTAATAGGACTGTAAATATCCCAGATGCTGACGACACGTTAGTAGGTAGAGATACTACTGACACTCTAACTAATAAATCTATTGGAGACTCTAATAGTATTCAAGCTCAATCGGATGCTTTCGAAGTTCAAGACGCTGCAGACAGTTCTAAAAAACTAGATATTGACTTGTCATCTGCTGCTACAAGCTCTAAAGTAACTGTCAGATCTGACCACACTGCAGATAGAACTTTAATACTTCCTGACGCTTCTGATAATTTAGTATCAGAAGAATTTACTCAAACTTTAACTAATAAAACTATAGACGCTGATTCGAATACTATTTCTAACATTGACAATGCAGACATTAAAGCAGGTGCAGCTATTGACGCTACTAAGATCCATAACGGTAGTGTAGATAATACTGAGTTTAGCCACTTAGATGGAGTTACCTCTAATATTCAAACTCAAATAGATGGAAAACAGGATGCTTTTGCTGGGTTAGTAGATAATGCTGTTTTAAAAGGAGATGGTACTTCAAGTGTTCAAGCTTCTGGAATTAGTGTAGATGATTTAAATAACATGACTGGAGTTAACGACATTACTGCTGGAGGTAACGTAGTTGTTACTGGAGATCTAACTGTTAACGGAACTACTACTAGTATTAATACTACAGATTTAGATGTTGCTGATGCAAACATTACTATCAACAATAATGGTAACGATGTATCTGCTGAAGGTGCAGGTATTACAGTAGAAAGAGCTGGTACAGATGGATCTTTAGTTTATGAAGATGCTCTTGCTTCTAAGTTTAAAGTTGGAGCCTCCGGTTCTGAAGTAGAAGTTGCTGACGTATCTAGTTCTCAGACAGTTACTAATAAAAACTTAAAAAGTTCTACAAACCTTATTACTGGTGCTAGTGCTGATAGCTTAACTAGAGAAACTGGTAACCAAAATGCAGTAAACATTCCTGATGCTTCTACTTCTGATGACTTTGTTCTTGCAGCTCATGGACAAGTAATTACCAATAAAGATATTGACGGTGGAACAGCTTCAAACTCCAACCGTATTACTATTCCTCAAGATACTAAATCTAACTTAGACAGTCTTACTCGTAAAGAAGGTACGGTAGTTTATGCTAACGATCAAAATGCTCTTTATATTGATGACGGTTCTTCTTTGGTAGAATTATCTTCATTATCATTTACTGCACCTACTGTTCAGAGATTCACTTCAGGTTCTGGAACATACAATACACCAGTAGGAGTAAGATACATTAGAGTAAGAATGGTAGGAGGCGGCGGTGGCGGCGCTGGTGGTGGTGCATCTAGCACTGGCGGCGCTGGAGGCGCTGGTTCCAATACTACTTTTGGCACATCGCTTTTGACAGCAAACGGCGCTGGTGCAGCAGCAGCTGCTTCAGCTGTAGGAGGGCCTGGCGGTTCGTTTACTGTAAATGCTCCGGCTGTGAACATAAACTCGCATATTGGCTCCAATGGTATAGGTTTTACTGCTACAGGGTCCACGGCTTCTTTTATTACTGGTTCTACAGGAGGAATGTCGCCTTTTATGGGTGCAGGTGTTGGCGTTGTAAATCAGCCAGGGCAAGCCGCAAGAGCAAACTCTGGCTCAGGCGGTGGCGGTGGCGGAGCTACATCTATCGCTAATGGGTGGGGCGGAACTGGAGGCGGAGCAGGAGGTTATGTAGATGCTTTTATTTCAAGTCCAGCGGCTACCTATTCTTACTCGGTTGGAAGTGGCGGATCTGCTGGTACGAATGGAACTAGCGGTGGACCTGGTGGCGCTGGTGGCTCGGGAATTATAATAGTTGAGGAGTATTATTAATGTTTAAGTTAGAGATAAAAAGATCAGATAATACTATTTATTGGGTGGAATTCTTTAATAGTTTAGAAGAGGCTAATGTCTGGTTATCTGAAGAAATTAAGAGACCTTACTGGGATGAGTCTTTTTCTAGTACTATAACTGATGAAACTAAAAAAATAGTTTTAGAGTTAACTGAAGAAGAAGCTAAAGAAAAAATATACAAAGATAGATTTAAATTTTCAGAAAAGTTAAAGATAAAAATTGCAATTATAAATGAATCAAAAAATATGAATGTAACTCAAACTCAAGCATATTTATCTGATCCTGTAATTCAACAAATCAATGCTTTAATTTCTGATATAAGTTTTGTATCCGCTAAAGCTTTAATTGACGAATCTGATTTAAGTTCTTATTACACTAACGAAGAAGTTACTGAGCTTAGTAGTATGATTGGTGACTACTTAGTAGAGGAGGTGTAATATGGCTAAAGACGCAAACGGAATGGATTCAAGAGATGCTAATCAGGTCATAAGAACTCAGGCTAAGGAATTAGCTGACGGTTCTTTAGCTCAACAGACGGTTAGTGTAGCTGAATTAGTTAACGAACCTTATGATCACCTTGACCTTACTTACGTTACTTCTGGTAACGGAGTGGGAGAAATTGAAACTGTGTCATACAGAACTGGTGGACCTGCTGGAACTATTGTCGCTACTTTAACTTTAGCGTACGATGCTTCAAATAACCTAATATCTGTTACTAGGAGTTAGTAGTGTCTATTAAGTTTAACCCATTTACAGGAACTCTAGATTTTGTTGGCGGCAGTACTACGACTACTTGGAAGCCTCCAGTAGCTGACTCTGCCTCACTGCCTTTGTCTGGCAACACTGATGGAGATGCTAGGGTTACTAGGGATACTGACGAAGTATGGGTATGGGATAACGCTGGATCTAGATGGGAAAATCAACAGATTAAAGCTGGGTCTACTGTAGGATCTACTCCTAATTCTGTAGGATATTCAATAGAAGTAAATGAAACTGTAGCTAACCTAAGGACTAATGAGCTAGCATTACAGCCAGCAGACGGATCTAATCCTGGTATTGTTTCTACAAATGCTCAGAACTTTTCAGGAAATAAAACTTTTGATAATGATGTAATTATTGCTGGAAATCTTACTGTAAACGGTACTACTACTAGTATTAATACAACTAACCTAGAAGTTACAGATCAAAATATTGTAATAAATAATAACGGTAATGATGTATCTGCAGAAGGCGGTGGAATTACTATTGAGAGAACTGGAGTTGACGGTTCTTTTGTATACGAGGACGCATTAGCTTCTAAGTTCAAAGCTGGTTCCGTGGGATCTGAAATAGAACTAGCTAATGTTAGCTCTGCTCAGACAATTACAAACAAAACTATTGATGCTGATAACAATACTATTTCTAATTTGGCTCATGGAGCTGAAGTAGAT
>SPKZ01014407.1_pt1 | contig 31017 bp, 22 predicted proteins | sample 2456571 | NCBI WGS metagenome assembly SPKZ01 (sample SAMN11192286, study PRJNA482655) | marine metagenome | biome: ENVO:00000447; feature: ENVO:00000244|ENVO:00000211|ENVO:00000569|ENVO:00002023; material: ENVO:00002151; isolation source: ocean water from marine abyssalpelagic zone ... | reverse complement strand
CATCGATTCTTAGCTTGCTAACAGTTCCGGATAGGACATCACTGCGTTCCATGTTTAAGCCGTGCATCACGTATGTGCGTCCATCAGTTCCCCAGTACACCTGCCCTGCCAGCCCGCCGGCTGTAAGCGCGGGAGAGATATTTCCTACTTGAAGCTCGAAGTTAGTGGGGTCACTAACGTGTGCTCGATAAATTCGATCATCAGCTCCGGAGCTATAAATAAGAGCCCCGACTGTGTATATGTACTCGCCAATCACAGCTATACGTGTGCCGCGGGAACCCTCCGGGAACGGTGTGCCAGCTGACCAAGATGTCAGATCGGTTATGTCCGCCACCCATGTGTCCGTTGGGGCATCGATGCCACCGATAGAATAGATCTTGTCATAGACCCTGTAGCTGCCAGCGTCATAAGATCCGTTCCCCGAAGTAGGGTGGTTGAATCCGGTGTCGGTCCACACCGTTGGATTCGCAAAAGTTGCAGAATAGATGTTGCTGTTTCCGACAGCGCCGACCCTGCCACCCCAGATCCAAATCTTGTCTGTCCCAACGGCGAGGGTTTGTGTTGCTCCTCCGCCATTGAACTGGGCAACCGGAAAGGTGTCTCCGCTAATACTCCAACTTTCCAGATCGGACATCGACGCCGTCATAATCTGTGTGGTCTCAGTACTGACCCCGTCGTAGCCCGCTACAATGTAAGCGTTTCCGCCCACCTGGTAGTGGTAAGCGTTCCTTGAGCCGTTCGGGAGCGTTGAGCCCGTGACAACCCAGATATTAGGCGTTGCCCTCGAAGCTTTCCAAATCGCATCGTGGGTGCCGCCGTCAGATCCTCCACATATGTATAGATCGGTGGCAGTCGAAAACAGGGAGCCATGGAACGACCCGACTCCGGGAATAGTCGAAGCCGGGATTGTCCAGTTGTTCCCGTCCGGGATCAAGGCACTCGCATCTACATTTAAGTCAGGAATAAAAGTCATAGAATCAACCAAGCGCTAGAGGCTGAGTCAAATTGATACTCAACATGAAAGTAAGGAGCAGTGGTAACATAAGAGGCTGCGGGAATTCCGAAGTTATAAGGGTCTCCAACCGTATCTGAACCATCTGCTGTTATAGTAATTGCAAATGCGCCAGAAGTTACACTATGGAAAGCAATTCTATCGCCCTCAACTCTAGTTGCCGGAGTAGTCAGGGCATATGCTGAGGAAGCGTCATATTTAACACGCTCACTGACAACAGCTGCATAAGCTCCAGTCTTAATGTCTGTGACTGTTAGGCCTCCGGTTCCTCCTCCAGAGTCTCCACCAGTTGATACATTGCTGGGCTCAGATAGAATCCATTGATATCCATCGTAAACATATGACAGATCAGCACCAGCTCCAAAGATACTAAAGTCAGTAACCCACGTTTCTGTTGCTGGTTCATAGATATCAATACCATTACCATCAATAGTAAATGGTGTAACACTAGTTGTATTATTATTGACTCCCCAAAAATCACCAAAGGATGGAGATAGCGGAGCTGAAACAGTTAAGCCACCAAGTGAGGGATCAAATAATTGTTTCTCTCCAATAGTAACTGTTATATCAGCTGCCACTTGAGCAACGAAGTCAGTCTCTCCATTACCAACCTCAGAGAGAATCCATTGAGCCCCATCATAAACATATGTAAGATCAATACCGGCACCTATCGCACTATATGATCCCACCCAGGTTTCTGTTGATGGATCGTAAACATCAATTCCGTAGCCATCTATTGTAAAAGGTGCAGTACTTGTTGTATTATTATTGACTCCCCAGGCATCTCCGAATGATGGATTTGCTGGTCCAGTAACTGTTAGCCCACCAGCTGAAGGATCAAATAATTGTTTATTACCAATTGCAACAGTTACATCATCAGCAACTTGAGCTGTTAAAGTTAAACCACTACTAGCAGAGCCGCCAACCTCACCAAATTCCCAGCCATCATTTGCTGAATTGCGAACGAGCGCTTTTCCACCATCACCAGCAGTTGGTGTGGGGAACGTATCCGGATCCGGATCATTTGTATATTGTGCTCTCTCTGCCATAAATTAATCTTCGAATGGGTTGTCAATAGCTGCACGAATATCATCAGCCATTTGTAATAAAAATGCATTGCCAGTATCTATTTCTTCAGTTGTTAATATACCAGCATCACGATCTCTTTGAAATTGTCCGCCTTTAGCAGTACGGCCCCTTACAATCTTCCTAGCAATATCATATGCTTCTTGCTTATCAATATTCATAATTCTTTTATTTACTCTTATATTAGACCGCAAAATCCAAAGAATCCACAAACCATTAATTGAATTATTCCAAGTATATTTCATAGACTGGCCATCAGCCATCCTAGCATACAAAGAAACCCCCTCCAAGGGCACATGGTTTTGTATATGATGTAAATTCTTCAATTGTCATATCTGTCATAATTATCTCATTTTATCTATAATATGTTCACTTAAATATAAAAATATTCAATCTCCATTAAATTAGAATCCATTGAGCACCATCATATTGATAATGCAAATCCAAGTATGAACCGCTAATTGTGAATGATGCCATCACAGTCTCGGTAATCGGATCGTAAATATCCGGCCCGCCACCCGCAATAGTGAAGGTTGTTGTATCAGTAGTATTATTATTGATTGCAAACTCATCACCAAATGAAGGAGATGAAGGGGCTGTAATTACCATATAACCATCTGATGGATCAATTAGCTGACGTTGACCAACAATTACCGTTGTAGATATTGTAACCTGCGCAACAAGCGTTAATCCACCAGCTCCACTGCTACCGCTACCACCAGAGCTAGGCAATACTGCAGGACCAAATAATGTTTGAACAATACCAACTGCTCTCCACCCTACTGGATCAAATTCATCACCGGTCATTTCTAGCTGAATGCCCATACCATCAGTTGTCATATCAACTGACCAGGTAGCATCATCTCTAAACTCTGTAACAATCTTTGCTACGCCAACTTGCTCTACCATTCCTGAGAACACGTCGGCTTTAAATGCTCCAGTAATATTCCAGCTTGCCGCATATCCATCAATTGGATCTTCTGCGAATACCTTAAGATCCACATGCATGACTTCACCAGGCATCATTGGACCAAATAGATCTATCGTTCCTGTAGTATCATCAAAGGAGCTGTAACCATCGTCAATCAAGTATCCGTCAAAGTCAGAACTGCCACTTGCACCAAGCTCAGCATCAGTGCCGGCACTGTTCGTAAACATGAACGTATCGGTTGTAGAATCAAACCATAGTGTTGCATCGCCTACGGCTGGGACGAATGGAGTTACTGTTTGTCCAGTGAATACCATGCCGGTTGGATCAATTAGTCCGCCGACAGTTAGCTTTCCGGTTATATCAAAGTTACCAAAGACATATCCGTCACCAAGTACGTCCAAAGTATCAGCAATAGTAACATTGCCATCGCTACTGATTAGAGCAGAACCACTGGTCAGGTCTATATTGTAACCATCAGTTGTATTGCCCAGACTTAACGTTGTAAGCAGATCTTGACTTCCGCTACCTCCTCCGCCACTTCCGCCACCGCTAATTGGAGTATCAGTACCAAACTCATCTGTAACAATTAAGTAACCATCTGTGTCTCTAACCCAAATAGTAGACTCTCCAGCTACAGGGATACCGCCCGGAACAAACGATTGTTGAACAAGTACCAATCCTGTTGGATCAATAAGACCATCAACAGTGAGCTTACCAGCAATGCTAAAGTCACCAGATACATAGCCATCACCAGTTATTATTGTATCACCAGTTATTGTTGTATCACCGACAATATCAACATAGCCATCAATGCCAGCACCATAACCATCACCTGGTCTAATGAGGATATTTCCACCAACTGTTGTTCCTTGTCCAGCAATGATATTGACATCGCCACCAGGTCCAATAGGTGTGGTCTGTCCTAATAATGTAAGAGTAGATCCAGGGCCACCTGCAGGTACTACATCTTCATAACCAAAGGTAAAGTCAGTATTTGGAGCCTCCTGAACATACATGCCAATCGTAGAACCATTGGTAGGTGGTGTAGAATAAGATCCTAAAATTAACTGTACATTACTATCAGCAAACCACTCGAAGCGTGCATTGTCTGAAAATAATGGAAGACCACAAAGAAAAGTACCAGAATCTCCAAGAGGTCCAGAACCAGCATTAATGGATATATTACCACCATTAAAGAAGGAACTAAGACCAGCATTGATAGTAATATCACCACCATCTCCAACACCGATAGCAGTTGCAGCTCCGCCAGTAATGTCTACATCACCGCCATCTCCACCGAAAGAAAATGAACCAATCAATGAAAGTGTACCAGCATCACCACCAGATGAGCCACCAGTAACAATAGTTACATCACCACCACCAGTAGGTCCAAACCCACCACGAAGATCAGCTGTGCCGCCTGTAGTACCACCAGCACCAGCCCTAAAGTCTATATCACCACCACCAAGAGTATCTGACTGTTGACCATTAATGTTTATATCACTGCCAGCTGCTGAAGTAAGAGGATACTGGAGTGTAACAGCACCAGCAGCTACTCCAAATGTAATATCTACACTTGCAGATGGATCGAACTCCATGAAAGAAGTTCCATCTAACTGTAAATCAATTACTCCAGTGTTTACTCCACCGGTTTGAAGATTTAGATTAATACTTCCATCTGTAGAGGTGCCACCACCAGCAACAGTAAATGCACCAGTTTGAATTGTAACATCACCAATATCACCAGTAGCAGTATCTGTGGCTGCATGATTTCCTGAAGAAATTATAGTATCTCCAGTATTATTAGCTGTCGGCGACACTCCAGTAAATCCGCCAGCAGTAATAAAAACATCACCACCATCATTACTACCCGAAACAGATGAATCTCCACCAAGTATTATAACTTCACCGCCTGCAAATCCGCCTCGAACTCTAGCAGTTCCACCAATACCAGGAGAGCCAGTACCAAGACCACCTCTAATTTCTACTGGTCCGCCAGGAGAATCACCAGAACCATTACCACCGATAAGCAGAACTTGACCACCCTGAGTACCATCACCTGTTGTATTACCAGCAAGAAGATTTATATTTCCACCAGGGGCGCCATCAGACCCATCATTGCCACCATTGCCAGCATTAAGCGTAATGTCTCCGCCTTCACCACCATCTTTACCAAGACCATCACCAGTATTTACTTGGAAAATTCCTCCTGGCGAATCGGTAACCTGCGCATCACCAGTTGTAAGCGTAATGTCTCCGCCTCCGAAACCAGAGTTGATTCTGATATCTCCGCCCTCTGCTGATCCTCCAGCATCACCGGCAATAATATCTATATCGCCACCAGTACTAGTAGTAGAACCTTGTGATGTAATGGTTATGCCAGAAGCAGCGCCAGTATTATCTGAAGCATATCTTAATGAAAAATCGCCAGCTGTTTGACTAAACTCAAATGCAACACTAGATGATGGATCAATTGCAAAAAACTCAACACCATCTTCCAAGAACCTGACAGCAGGAGTTGGAGAAGCACCAGTAGTTAATAGATCAATATCTAAGTAACCATCTGGAATGATCATGGTTGCTACATCAGCGGTTGTTGATGGGTCAAAAGATATGAATGCTGAACCATCTAATTGGAAATCAATTACTCCAGTAGCTGAACCACCAGTTTGAAGATTAAGATTTATACTTCCATCGGCAGTACCAAGTGAAGTTCCTGTTTCCAGCGTAATATCACCAACAGGTCCAGTAGCGGTTGAAGTTTGGTCGCCAGAAGCTATGGTAATTGAACCAGTATCTCCACTACCATTACTAATGCTTCCACCAATAATATTAATACTACCACCATCTTGACCACTAGTTCCAGCTCCACCATTCATAAAAACAGTTCCAGCATTAGCTCCACCGCCAGAGCCGCCAGAGCCGCTGTTTAGGGTGAGGTCGCCACCTTGGTTAAGCCCACTAGAACTAGAACACAATAGTCTTATGCTGCCAGCTATCCCTGTCCCGTTACCACTTCCAGAGTTTAAACTTATGTTCCCGCCGCGCTCATTATTGCCACCAGCGCCGAACGCTCTAATAAAGATATCTCCACCTTCACCAGCAGTACCACCTCCGCCACTAGATAGTGATATGTTACCACCCTTTCCAGTACCACCAACTCCATCACCATCTCCGGCTATTAAGCTAAGGTTACCGCCGCGCCCTGTGCCAGTGCTAGCACCAGATTTAATCTCAAGCGCAATACCAGGATCAGCATCTGTGGTGGTGATTATATCACCACTTGTCATCACAATGTTTGTGCCGCCAGTTGTATTACCAGCAGCTAATGTATTTGCAAGATTACGACCACTAATAACCGAATCCGCGCCTGTATCATCAGTAAATACAAGAACATTTGGTGCATCATCTCTAACCCATACTGTGCCTTGACCGGCAATAACTGGACCTGTTGGATGATCTGCAATCTCTTCAAATGCTAATGCTGCACCAGGCTCTTGAATTAATACATATCCAGCGTCAGCATCTGTTGCACCAGTTCCGGGAATGAAGTTAATAACTCCACCAGTAGTATAACCATCACCAGAACCGAGAGTAGCATCTCCACCTTGAAGTGTATCAGAATCGCCAGCAACTAAATCTAATGGCGCACCAGCAGCACCAGTTGAATTACCAGCAGTAATTCCTATGGTACCAGCATTAACACTACCAGAACTTTGAATACTTACATTTCCGCTATCACCAGTGGCTCCACCATTTCCGGATGTAATTGATACGTTGCCACCATCACCGCCGAGATTTCCGGCACCGCCAGATAATGAAGCTGTACCGCCATTAAAACCGCCACCCGTAGCATTTCCACCATTTACAGCAACTCCCCCAGCATCTCCACCTGATGCAGCTCCACCTTCTAAAACAGCATTGCCGCCGAGATCGCCACCACCAACTCCAGCTCTCAAATAAAGATCACCGCCGCCAAAGTTATTAGAGCTTTCACTAATGATTGTTAGGTTGCCACCACCAAGAGTAGTATTTGTCAAGTAACCTAAAGTAAAGTCTAAGTTTTCAGTTAGTACAATGTCTGTACCGCCAGTAGTATTACCAAATCCTAGAGCACTTGCCAGACTCTGAGATCCAATACTGCCCTGGGAACCAATGATATTATCAACACCCAGATCGTCAGTTAGAATAAAGTAGCCATCAGTACTACGAATCCAAAGAGTGGATGAACCAGTAATTGGAGTTCCGCCAGGTACTGTAGCCTGCTCAACTAATACAAGACCAGTTGGATCAATAATACCAGTGACGGTTAATTTACCAGCAACTGATACATCACCAGAGAAAGATCCATCGCCAGTTACATCTAGATTATCATTGATAAGAACATAACCGTCTGAGCTAAAGATCGCACTACCGGAATTTAGGTCAATATTGTACCCATCCGTTGTATTTCCCAATGACAACGTTTCCGCAAGGGTGCTACTTCCGCCTCCGCCACCACCAGCATTAGGGGCAAAAATTAAGTTACCACCGCCATTAACTTCAAAAGTATCGCCAACTGACGCACCGGTTGTGTCGAACTGTTCTTTTCTCGATTTTACCAAAGCAATAACTCCAAAATATAATGTAAACAGCTTCTACTACTGAATACTGAAATATTAGCCTATCAATTAAATAAGGAATCGAGTAAATCAGCTGCTATATCGAGCAATAGCAGGATTGGCTATTTAATTTTAAGGCTATTATCTAGGCTAAGTTACAGCCACACGATCTGTAACTCTGAGCCAGTCCGTACCATCACTAAAGGCAGGAACCGCTCCACCAGTTTCATCTGTCACAAAAATCATACCGCCAACAACTTGATCCGGCAGTGTAGCAACTGTGTAGCTCTTGAGAGTAGTTACGCCATCTAATATAATTATACCTTCAGTAGTGCTAGTTCCTGGAGTGATAGTGACATCACCTCCATATCCATCAGGATCGGAACTATTTCCTGCTGTTAGTGTTATGCTTCCGGCATTACCATATCCATCAATAAGATAAGATCCAGCAGTCATTAGTATAGACCCGGCATCCCCAGTGATGCTTGAGTTATCACCAGCGGTCAGCGTTATGTGCCCACCATCACCAGAGGCAGTGGCAGTATTTTCACCACCAATTAAGGTTATGGCACCAGCATTACCAGCCAAGCCCATTGAATCTCCACCAGTGAGATTAATAAATCCGCCATCACCAGTGCCAGAAGAACAAACTCCACCAACGAAACTAATAATGCCAGCATCACCAACAACAGTGGCAAGGCCTGAAGTCAAAGTTATTGCACCACCGTCAGTATCAGTTCCTCCAGAGTTAGCTCCAGCAGTTACGAGGAACTCACCACCGTTATTTGTTTCGCCATCTCCACAAGCGCCGAGAGTAAAGATTATATCTCCGCCTTGACCACCATTAGCGCTAGTGCCAGTAGTAACTAAGAAGTTGCCACCATTATTACTAATTGCGTCACCAGCTGTAAATACAAAGCTACCACCTTCAGAGCTTCCATTTGTGCAATCACCTAACGTGATTGTACAATTGCCTCCATCAGCATCATAACCATCTCCAGTTGTGAGTGTATAACTGCCACCAATGCCGGTACCATCTCCAGCACCAGCTATAAATATAAAGTTACCGCCAGAACCGTCACCACCAGCATCAGCGTCAGATCCCTGGAATAGAAAATCTCCACCGGTATCGCCTGCCCCAGAGAGGAACTGTATGTCCCCACCAACGCCGCCACTGCCAATACCAGGCCCAGAAGCAATAGTTATATTTCCACCACTAGCTCCATCACCTTGGCCAGCAAGTAGAGTAAGACCACCGCCACTGTCATCAAGAGATGTTTGTCCATTAATAATAAAATCAACAGCAGGGCCGGAAGGAAGGTCAGCCATACCAAATCCGAAATCAACACCAAAGCCTCCTGCGAAATAGGAACCAAAAAATGGGAAAGTTAAGAGACTGCTTGTTGCAGGAATCGGACTGAAAAATCCAGTATCAAAGAAATCAGTTGGTGAAGAGGTGTCCCCTCCCTTTACAGAAACTGTACCTATGGCACCTCCACCATCATCAGTTCCAAGTATTAAATTAATATCTCCAACAGTTGTGGGTCCAGTAGCAGTTGTCTCAAGTGCTATAATGTTGACATCACCACTTCCTGTCGTTCCAGCACCTGAAGTAACTCCTATATCACCGCCAGGTCCAGCAACAGAGGATTGAGCAAAAATGTTGAAAGATGATCCGGGGCCAGCTGTTATGCCTTGTGAGAATGTAACATCGCCTGCATCGCCGCCAAATGTCATATTAACGCTGGCAGAAGGATCGAACTCTAGGAATGAATATCCATCTAATTGAAAATCAATTGCACCAGTTTCTCCAGCTCCACCAGTTCTTAAGTTAAGAGTTATGTAACCATCATCACCCGCTGTTCCGCTTTCTGCTGTAATATGTACTGACCCAGCATCGCCCGATCCAAAACCAGAGAATAGGTTTAAGTTTCCACCATCACCACCAAGTCCAATTGAGGAGCCTGCTGATAGTACTAAATTACCACCATTACCTTGATCAGATGACTGAGCAAAAATATTTAAGTTATCGCCAGGATCACCAGAAAGCTCATCCTTAAATCCAAAGTTAAAGGGTGCTCCAAGATTATCATTTATATATAGACCAATTGTTAATCCTGGCGCACCTAGCTCAGAATCAAATGGAATAGGTGAACTAATATCTAGTACGCCAGCCTCTATGAATTGCTGGCTACCTAAATTAAATTGAATGTTGCCAAAGCCGGAACCTCCTAGTGCGGCGCCGCCACCTGATGCAATTATGATATTACCACCATAACCATCTGAGAAAGTAGAGGACTGTGCTTTAATAGTTATGTTATAGCCATCAATAAGTGACTGATCGGCCTGTGAAATTGTTATGTTACCAGAGCTAGCAGCAAATAGCATTTCCACACTGGCATTTGGATCGAAAGTTAAGAAGTCTAAGCCATCTTCCTGGAATCGAATAAGAGGTGAGTTAGCTCCAGTGCTCTCAACATTTAGATCTAGATGTCCATCAGAAGCAACAATAGCGTCACCATCTGTCATGCTGATGTCTGTGCCACCAGTTGTATTTCCTAAAACTAATGTGGCGTCTAAAGCTTCTCCACCACCAGCTACATTTAGAACAAAATCGGTACCGACATCATCAGTGAATAATAGATTATTTGGAGTATCATCTCGTACCCAAACAACGCCTTTACCAGCACTTGTGGTTGCTGGTCCGAAGCCGGTTACTTGTTCATCAAGAACTAAGCCGGTTGGATCAATTAATCCAAGTACGGTTAGTTTTCCTGAGATATAACCATCACCAGTGACAAACAAATCATCATCAATGGTTACTGTGCCAGATGCTCCAGTAATAGCGTCACCATTGGACATGATGATATCATAGCCATCAGTAACATTACCATTCAATAAAGTTTCTGATAACGTTTGATTGCCGCCACCTCCACCAGCAGATACTCCAGATGTGATATACCAAAACTCAACATCATCAGTTGTGTCAAGGGTAATTGGTCCAGTGTATGTAACTGTTGTTCCAGTTACATTATAGTCTGCGCCCTCTTGTTGCTTTTGGCCATTGACATACATCTTTACTGCGTCAACATCGACAGGAGCGGAACTCAATACAATTGATGTTTGACCAAGGAATGTAATTGCTATTGACTCTTGTACCTGGCCAATAGTAGAACTGGCTATTGAGATGTACCAAAACTCAACATCATCAGTAGTGATAAGTGATGGTGGGCCAGTGTAAGTTACCGTTGAGCCAATAACCGTATAGTTAGAGCTATATTCTTGCTTGAGACCGTTGACAAACATTTCAACAGCAGTTGCATCCTGAGGTATCTGAGAAAGTACAAAAGATGTTTGCCCGCCGGAAGTTACTATAATTGATTCTTGAACTTGAAATATGGAGCCACTAGTACCACCAGAAACAAATACATCTACTCGCCCAGGAGTGCCAGATGCAATAGCCGTAACAGCCGTTCCAATGAAGTTCATTTCGCTAACATCACTGCTAACGACAATTCCCTCATCAAGAACGCTACGAAGGCCTGAGGTTTCCCTAAGCTCTAAAGCGGTAACTCGGGCCTCAAGAGCATCAATTCTAGCTCTAACAGTGCCAAATTCGCGGCTTGGATCAGCCCCTAGCTCGGCTTCAATGGCAATAACAGCCCCTCGGATGTTGTTAACAACTTCCGCTCTAACAGGCGTAACCAGGTCAATAGTGAGTGGAAGCTGCGTCTGTCCGTCTATTTGTGAAGGATATTTGGTGCTCAAGTTTATCCCTTAATATAAGCGATGAAATAAGGTGGTTAGAATTCACTTCTATTCCTTATTATGCACAAGCAAAATGCGCTTACAATACTGCTAAGATATGGTTTTGAGCAACAAAAAGGCCGGACTGCATTAGCAGTCCGGCCTTAGTTCTTATTAGAAATAAGGCCGGACTGCATTAGCAGTCCGGCCTTAGTTCTTATTAGAAATAAACTAAAAAGTGTTTATATCACCCCCTCAAAAATAGTCTGGAGCCTAGTCAATGTAACATTCTTTACCGGCAATCGGTAATAAAATGTGTTCCGCCCGCCACTTAGTCCTAAGCTAGCTGCTGATTTACACTGAACCTTAAAGCCTCCAAATCTGTCTTTGCGGAGGTCACGAAGGCGAGCACCTGAGGAAGGAACACGAAATGCGCCCCTTACTACCCACTCACCATTGGCTGTTATGAGGGTGTGAAGCACCCTCTGTGTATTGTTTGTAAACTTGCGTCTATTCAAGCTCGAAACAAATTTTGTTGTATTTGCACTCATTTTTTCTTATTCCTTTGAAATCATCGCCGTTATCGGCTTAATCATATATTAGAATCTAGAGCGACACTCGACAATCTAGAGCGACTCTCAATCTTTTAACTGTATGTCGCTTAATAGTTCTGATAATTCCTTAGCTGTTACCTTAGCGCTATTTATTACTTTCTTAAGATTATTTTTGCCATCTCTAGCTCCAAGAATAATGGCTATCTTATCATCAGTTTTAGAGAACTCTATAAAGCTGTCATCATCAAAATCAATTCGCATCTCGTAATATCTCCGTTATCATATGCTTCTTTCCATCTTCCATAATAGTAACGGAATGTTCGAAATGACAATTAATGCCTGGAGTTGAAACTGTCCAATTATCAGATTCAACCTTTGTCCTAGTATCACCTATGACAAGCATTGGTTCAATAGCTATAGATAAACCAGCTTGGATTCTAATACCAGCATCAGGCCTTTCTTTATTGGCAACAAATGGTTCAGCATGTGGTGTATCATAATCAATACCATGTCCACCATAGTTAGTGATTAATCCGAAGCCGCTATCCTTGCAATACTTATGTATAGCGTTTCCTATTACTCCTAGGTGTTTACCAATCTCAATAGCATCAATGCCAGCCTGTAGGGCACCCTTGCAGGTCTTTAGAAGACGCACATGCTCTTTGCTCTTAGGCTCGCCATAGATACAGGTATAGGCGGCGTCAGCAATGGCCCCTTCAAATGTAGCTCCCAGATCTAGACTGACTACATCACCATCCTGCAAAACATAATCAGTTGGTATTCCATGTACCATATTACTGTTTACAGAAAGGCAAACAGCTCCTGGGAAACCTTTATAGCCTTGAAAGGTTGGAGTACAATCATGGATATCCATAACCGACAGCGCCATCTTTTCAATATCCTTTAGAGATAGATTAGGGCGCTTCTCTTCACGAACCATGTCTATAAAGGTTCTGTGGATTTGAGCTACACAACGGCCTGCACGCTTTTGACGCCAGAGCCATTTTTCATCTTTTAAATTTACAAGTGATTGAGTTCTAATCTTATTGTTATTGTGGCGCATTTACAACTACTACCGAATTACCCTTCTTTTTTGCAGACTTAGACTTCTTTTTCTTAGACTTTTTAGTCTTGGCCTTAACTTTAGCTTTAGTGTCAACGTTTAAAACATTTACACTTTCCATAGCAGACTTTGTAGCCTCCTCGACAGAAACATGAGCAACAGATTGAGTATTAAGCTTAGCCTTCTCCTCGGCAACACGCTGGCTAATATTTGCTATCTCAGCGCCTTCAGAAGATTCGGCATTCTCCAATATTAAATCAACAAACATTCTGTCAAGCTTTCCACCCTCTACCTGTATTTGATGCAACATTGGTTTGGGAATAACACCACGCCCAACATTTAAGATACTATTAGTGATATGGTTTTTTACAACAGCTATGTTAGCTAGTTTTTGAAGTATTTGATCATCCATCTGATTCCTTTTCGTTTTCAGCCGGTGGAGATTCATCTTCAGATTTTCTAAAGAGTCTTCCATCTTCACTGATTTCATCTTTCCCAGGCCTTAAGTTATTCTTTAAGTAAATAGAAAGAACAACATATTTAGCTTCAGCTTGAGCGGCCTCGGCTTGAGCCCGAGCCTTTTCAGCATTTGTTACAGCCTGCATTGACTTATGCAAAGCATCCTTATACATCATTAGATCATCGGCGCTCAAACGTTCAATTTCTGGTTTTGTTTCTTCCATGTCGTATCCTATATATCACTATTCGTAAAATTCTTCATCCTCTTCATATTCCTCATACTCTTCCTCATCCTCTTCTTCATCCTCATTCTCTTCATAGCCAGCATCATCAGCATCAAAAGCTGACCAATATTTAATCTGAATACGAGTATAAAGCTTTTTTTTAGGATCTAATTGAGCAAGATCTTCATGTAAGATATGATAAGGCTTCTTCCAAATACCTATAATCTCTTTTTCAAAATAGATATTAATTCCGCCTTCTGGGCTGCTTAAAACTAAAATGTCATTGATCTTTAAAGCACTTCTAAGATTTATCTTTTGCTCTAACGTCATTTCATCAGGATCATCTTCTTCAGGAAAACAATCCTCTATATCCATACCAGTTTTAAGCAATACATTTCTGGTCCATATATACTGGAACTCTTTGGCAATTTTTAAAGCATCTTCTCTATCAACTGCTAGTTCATCAGTGTTCCAATTTCTACTCATTATCCACAGCCAGACCAGTTGCATTCAGTACATTTCATACAGCTTTCACTATATATCTTTTCTGCCGAACACTTTTTAGAATCTAAATGACCATAGATGCACGCACCCTGCTTCTTGCCTTCCCCTTGGTCATCTTTATTACTCTCCACATTGTGAACTGTGGGAAGAGCCTGAATCTCTCTCTTAATAGTTGGTTCTTGGGTGGTGGCATAGGACCGCAAGGCCTTTGCAATACTGACCGGGATCGAATATAAATACTGTCCATCTACTTTCTCCAATTGTTTAGCTACAAACTCAACAGGAACTCCATGTCTCAATGCTAGGCTTGCCATTCTTGTAGCTACTTCTATAATTTGAACATCCCTCATATTGCTTTCAACAGGTACGTTAATAAATACCTCATAAGGATTCTCTGACTCTGGAAAAAGAGAAACCGTAATATAAGCATTCTTCAAATCTCCATCACCTGTATCCACCTTAATTTTGTGGGTTTCAGACTTCAAAGATCTTGGACGCTCAGGAATAGTTCTGTCATCAACATCTTCATTATCTGAAGTGGCCACTAGAACCCCATCTCTGCACCCTTCTCGATATACAGTGAATCCTTTGCAGCCCTCCTCCCAAGCCTTCATATAAATCTTAGCAACAAGCTCCTTGGTAGAGTCCTTTGGAATGTTGCAGGTCTTGGAAATAGAATGGCAAATCCAACGTTGAGCAGCAGCCTGTAGCTTTACGCTAGCAACCCAGTCAACATCATTGGAGGTTGCTTTCCAGTAGGGGGATTCCTCAACAGCTGTCTTTCCAGAAACCTCCATCCATTCTCTAAACGCATGATGATAAACCGTATACTTCTGCCATGAATCTCCAAGATCATCAATACGATCAATCTTTACATTTTCATCGCCAGGGTTTACCTTTTTAAACCTATCATACTGCAACAAAAAGGCTGGTTCAATTCCACCAGATGTTTGAGTTAACGTAGAGAGAGTGCCAGTTGGAGCAGTGGTTGTCAGAGCAATATTGCGCCTACCATGCTCCTTTGCAATCTCCTTTAACCCTGGATTGGCATCATAAATTCTATTGATGAACGTATGATCCTTTTCCAGCTCATAGTCATATAGGGGGAATGCTCCACGCTCTTTTGCAAGCTGGCATGAGGAAATGTAAGCACCTGACGCAAGTGCTTTATAGATATCTCCAGTAACACGTATAGATTCTTCAGACCCATAGCAAATACCCAAACCAGCTAGAGTATCACCTAATCCAGTAATACCTAGACCAGTACGACGGCCATTTTCACAATTGCGCCTAAAGCGCTTCCACATATTTAGCTCAATTGCTTTCACTTCTTCTGGCTCTGGATCAGACTCTATCTTAGCCAGAATCTTGTCTATACATTCAAGCTCTAGATCTACAATATCATCCATTAAGCGTTGAGCATCAATCACAATATCTTTGAACTTTTCAAAATCAAACCTAGCCATATCAGTAAATCTGTCATTAACAAATGAATACAAATTAACTACAAGTAAGCGGCAGCTGTCGACCCCCATAGCTATTTCGCCGCAATTTTTCGTAAGTACTGAGAATGATTGAGCTTTACCGTTATCTTGTGTACCTTCCCAGCCACCCATAAAGAAACAATGGGTATCATCTACGGTACCATTATACACATCTTCTTTGCCAACATGCTCTACGGACACAACTCTATGATTGTATGACTGCGCTTGCTCCTTAAGATCGCTCCAAGAACTAAACCCATTCTTGGTCTTCAATCGAAATGACAATTCTTCTGATTTGCATAATTGCTCCCACTCTTTAAGCATTGGAATTCTATTAAGATTAAACTTTAATCTTGTAAATACCTCTAATTGCTTAGACATTGTTTGCTGAGCTTTTACATAATGATTGTACTTATTAGCGCAAGGATTTGAGCAAAAAGATACTTCGCGAGTCTTGTATAGCGTTAGAAACTCAGACCTACAATGCTCACACTCTTTTACTACGCACACTCTATCATTACTAATCTTAGCCTTGTACCCCTGGCCTAACGCTAGTCTTAATGTTTTAGCATTTTTCGCATCAACATTAGAAGCAAAACCTAATTCATTAGCCGCCCATACAGCTAAATCACTAATAGATCCTAGCTCATTACTTCTCCATTGTTGAAAAGTTTGTGGTGCATTATTCTTTGCAGCATAGGCTTGCCATTCATCATGAGAGAATTTTCGCTCTACCTCTTTAGTTAGACTTAGTGCAAGCTGCTTGATATCATCATTTGATACTTTTGACTTTGCATTGCCATTTTTTACACCACTACATGATTTTGACATCTTAGCAGAGTATTGGGCAAACCTAACTGGGTCTGCCTTTATTTTGAAAATAGGATTGTTGCTTCCTCTCATCCTATCCCCATGTAACTTGTTATGATCAGTGGTTGTCATACACTCTAAGTTATCAATGTGATTATTTTGAGAATTAAAATCCTTGTGGTGAATTACACTATGCTTTGGAATGTCTCCATTATGAAGCTCCCATATTAACCTATGCTCAGTCTTTAGGCGTCTCTTTGTTGATGTGCGTAACCAAAAGTAATTTTGAGATGTCTTATTAAGTTTTGGAAAGGCATCCTTAATTGATGCTTCAAGTCTGTGCATACCAAATAGACTATCACCAGATTGCAACTCAGAAACTTCTTTGTATCCAATTTCGTTTATGTATACTTTGTGGTTAGCGGTTGCTTTAAATGTGGATCCGTCATCCAATGTTACCTTGTAAACATCAACATTCCTGCCAGTAACTCTTGGGTTGCGCATTGTTTTAATGACAACCTTCTCGTTCTCAGAAGAATATACAGGCACATCAACGCCATCTTCGGCAAGAGTTTTGATATCCACAAAGCCTCTGCCATCAGCAACGGCAATCTTTGTATCTCCAGTAATACATGGATTTGAACATGTAGAGATGAAATCTGGATCTATTTTGCCATAAATATCAGCTGGCGAGTTTAAAATTTGATTATCAATGAAGAATAATCCTGGTTCTGCAGAAGACCAAGCGGCATCAATTATTTGTTCCCAAATATCTCTAGCCTTCACTTCTTTTTCAATAATAGGCTCGTCAGAATCTACTGGAAATTTCTGAGTGTAAGTTAAATCATCTTTAACAGCTTGCATAAATCTGTCAGTAAGTTTAACTGACAGATTGGCTCCAGTAACTTTATTTAGATTCTTTCCTTTTTCATCCTTCTCAGATTTGATATTGATAAATGTTTCTATCTCTGGATGATGAATAGAAAGCATCTGCATCTCAGCTCCACGCCGGCCGCTGTTATGTAAATAATATCCTTCACACCAAAACAAATGTTCCTCATCCAATACGAGATCAAATGTTTCTTCGACACCCACTTCTTCAATGCTAACAATTTCAGACTGTAGTAATATCTGTCCAGCATTTATGTTTTGAGAAGCAGTTGAGCGCAAAAATGTATTTCCAGATAAGTACTGACCATTGTCTGGAATATAACTATTAACAGCTGATCTCTTAACACCAACTTGTTTTGCATTATATGGCGTTATGTTATAATCTTTAGATGTAATGTATTTCTTAGTGGAGACTTTTATCGACTGACCACATAGCTCAACAAACCTGCTTTGAGCATGAGCCCCAGTAACAGTTAAAGTATACAAATCAGACCATCCAAGATTAGATCTGTTTTCAGTATGAATCTTAGAAATAATTCCATTTGACATCAATACTGTTTGCATATCTTTTACAAATGAATAGGCGGTAGTAGCAAATGCATATCCCTTTTTACTTCCAGATGCATATCCGTCACCGTCAAAAAACCCACATAAGAATGCCATCTGAACACTGGAAGGACTATTGATTATAATAGATGGCATTGTAATGTTAGTTGATTTTGCTTTTAATATGCAATTAATATTCATCCAATTACAAATAAGCTTACTGCCAATACTAATTCTATTTATTTGTCCATCACCAGCTCTTATAGGTGTATTGTAATTGAAATTTTTATTTACCAATCGTGAAAGCTTGCTTTCAACATCTGGCTGGTTGTGTGGAACCGCTATATCTATTGTTAAAGGATCATTAAATTTATCATACTCAACATGACCATTAGCATAAATAAGACCAATGATATATCCAACATCCTCAGTCATCACCTTGGGAAATTTTACATTATCATTTAAACGATTGGAGTTATTCCAATCTTTAATTTTGTAATTGTGCGGTAACAATTCGCAGTACTCTTTACGATCTTGTTCATGAGTTCCAGGTATGACTATTACACTCTCACCCAGTTCAAAATCCTTCAGCCTTTTTTCGCATATTTTAAAATCATCAACTGTTAGAAATATATGATCCTCTGATGTTTTCACTTCTAAACCGTGTGAATTTTTTAGCTTGAAAACCTTCTTCTTTCCAGAGCTAACCACATTATTTACATTTACCCAACCAACCTTTGTCCAAACTTTGTCTTTGTTTGGAATAACATCTTGGATTGCTTTCATGCCACTTGCAGTTAGTACACGCTCATTTTTAGCAATACACTGGGCTACTTCACGACAGGTATTACTGAACCTCTCCATGAACAATGCAAGACCGTCAGTGGTCTTTGCAGCATTCTTTGTGAGCATTCCTTTAGGTCTAATCCTATCAAGCGCCAAGCCAACCCCAGCCCTTCTTTTCATGAGTTGAGCTAGTTCTTGATCGGCCTTCATGATTCCACCATAGGAATCATATGGAGGCTCTAAAACAAAACAGTTTCCAAGAGATTGAACTTGAAATGGGTTTCCAATAGCAGAACTTGGGCTGCCTTGAGGAATAACATACTTGAATTTATCAAGCAGATCAAATATTCTTTTTTCACTCAGGGGGTTGGGATGGTTGTTCTCAACTCTAGTAAACTCTCTTGCTAGGCGCTCATGCATGTCCCTTGGAGTCAATTCATAATAAACTCCATTGCCATCATTTAGGGCATACTTGCTAGCAAAGTTACTGCCAGCAAACTCATCCCCATTAAAATATTCTACTGAAGCCTTAAGCGTTTCTTCAAAAGTATATGTCTTATTTTCCATTTTCTTTTACTCAGCTTATAATATACTAGAAAGTATTTTTGCTATATTCCACGCATCATCATGACCACGATGATGTGTCCCATCTAATTCATAGCCCATTAGATCTAAGGCTTGACTCATCCCAAGTTCTTTTTCCAAACCATTAATGTGAGCAAATAGATTTTTCACATTGATATGTCTTGGACTAAATGGATACTTGACATCTTTAGCCGTTAATGCACAATCTTTCATAAACTGCTTGCGGTCATAGTCTCCATAGCTAGCCCATGTGCAGTTTTGAGAGTTATATTCTTTACGCAAAATGTCACAAGCATCTGAAAAAGGAATCCCCTCCTTAACTAAAAGCTCTTGAGTTATTGTAGTCAGACTAGTACAGAACTCACTAACATTTGAGTATTTAGGTATGACTAAAATGCTTCGCCGTTTCTCTCTTACTGGCCTTGGTATTTCTACATCTATGTCAAAGCCAACACCACTTTTAAAAGCTCGTAAGGCTTTATTACGCTCGGTGCAATCTAAGACACATATTCCAATCTCAATGATTTCGCTTCTCTCTCCGCTAGGTGGCTTAGAGTCCCAACAAGTGGCTTCAACATCTATAACAATTATCTTATTTAGGTTTTTCTTTTTGCTCATTCTACTAGGGTCTGCAATCTATGTCTTAATGATTCTTCTGCTTCTTCGATTAACTTTACGCAGGTTGGTCGTGAGATTGACAACTCCTGTGAAATACCGCTTACTGATGTAGGAGATCTAGAGCCAGCCATTTCATGTTTCAAAAGCATTACTCTCTTTTGATTATCTGGAAGGCTATTAATCGCTGCCATTACTATGTCTTTCTTTTCATAGCCCTCGACATACTTTTCTGGGTCTCTTTGATCCAGCATGACCGGCATGGTGCTGATCTTATATGGCTGCAGCTCTTTCGCTTTCTTCAACGGATATCGTATAGTGCTGTGAGCATTGGCAGCTCTCGACACTCTCGTTGCGATGTATCTGTGAGCCCATCCAGCAAAGCTACCCTTGTCTGGATTGAATGTTTTAAGCGCCAATATAAGTGCTTCAAAACCATCTTGGGTTAGATCTGTGTGATTAGAAAACTTGCGATACTTATTAGTTCTCATAGTAATAAGTGGCTCTAATTTACGTACAATATGGTTTTGAAAATTGGCAAACTTAGCCTTCACCCTATTGCTTTTAGATTTACCAGCTTTGTCTCTTAACCTTAGATATTCTTTAGCCAGATCATCAATTTCTTCTTGTGTAAGAGTATTCCTCATTTTCTCCTTTTAGATAGGTGTATCGTCATCTTGGGATTTATCTTGCTCAAGATCGTCAAGAAGTGACTCTATAGCACATTTAATAATTTCAATATCGTCAATATTTAATAATACATGAAGTAGCTCAACAAGTTTTTTTCTTGTTACTTTCATTAACCAATTCTACTTATAGTTGTACTTTTTCCTGTAAGCATCTTTATTTAGCTCACTCTGATGATATGTATCTTCACCAATTATATTAGCTCGAATATTCTCATTGGATCTTATTTCTCGCCTTAGGTTGTTAGCATCAGTAACAGCCTTCTCTTTGAATTCTTGATGACCAAGAGTTACAATTCCACGACCAGAGCCACCAGAGATTAACCTCTTCACTTTGCCTTCAACTTTGCATAGGGGGCAGGTAGTTGGAGGATCTTTAACTATTGAATAATCATCCTCAAATTCTTCATTACAAGCTTCACACAGGTGTTCATATGTTGGCATTAGGGCTCCTCCTTAACAAGTGTTCTACCTATAATTTCTAGGTCAATGTCTTGTGTCCAGTCTTCTTTTATCTTCTTTTTAAAAGCCTCATCGACAATTTCAAATACTAAAAAGACTTTATCAGCTTCCTTAATATATTCCACTCTTACTGCTTCGGCTACAGTCTTGTAAGGTTTAATTTGTTTCATTTAATAGCTTAGATACGTCAAGAGATATATCATCATTTCTTACGGAATAATTAATACGGCTTTCAGAATCAAATGGTTGATCTTCGATACGAGAATGAGCAAACTTCTTTGACACTGCGTGATGAACTAATTCACCATCTCTGTTTTTAATAATGTAATACTTAAAAATACTATCATTATCGTTAGTATTTTCAATCTGTGCTATTATTGTTGCATGATGGGCAATTAAAGATGAGCGTCCAATACGATGAAGACCAATTGGAGTTGAGTTTTTGCTTGTGCTCGTATACCTGTTCAGCTGTACCGCCGTAATTACCGGAACCTGATAAGCTCTCGCAAATTCATGAACCTTTCCGGTAAGTTGGCCAAGTTTCAACCAATCTTGCTGGTCTCCATCGTTTTGTATATCTTCCATTAAGCCCAGATAATCAATAAAAACAACATCCGGTCGATATCTGGTCCTAGCTTCTTGGAAATGTAGCTCTAATTCATCGACCGTAAATCCTCTGGGAACATCAATAATATCAAATTCAGCAGGATATTGATCCATGAACTCAAGAGATAGCTTCATTGCTTTGGTTTCATGTGAGTTCAGATTAGCGTCTCGAATGCCGTAGGATGGAACATCTGCCATAGCCGATATAGTTCTTCTGAAGCAATCATCGTAGGGCATTTCAAGGCTGAAATACATTACATTGAACCCAGTTGAATACTCACTTGGATCCATATTAACTTTGTTTTGTTGCATCCACATATTGACAGCCATGTTGTTCAACCACATGGACTTGCCAGTACCTGTCTCCCCACACATGAGCATGAGATCTGCTGGGCGCATCCCGTTCTTAACGAAGTCCAGACAGGAATACCCTGACATGATGCCCCGCCCTAGCTCTGGATTCTTAGACTTAGCAATATAATTCTTCTTAAAGTCAGATACATAGTTTCTCAAAGTGCGCTTAACAAACGAGCGCTCTTTGTTGATAGATTTAATCTCAGTAGATGCTTGCTCTATTAAACTTATGTCATTCTGGGCATTTTCTGTCATCCCGCGCGCGCGAGTGGAAATTTTTTGCTTTAAGCTCTGTGTCAAGAAATTACAATATCGATTCTTGATTTTCTCAATATTGAAGTTATAATTAGCCTCATCACACTCTATATCAGGGATCATCTCCCAAAACCCTGATAGAAGCTTTACTAAATCGGGTTCATCCTTGTGTATGTCTGAAAGAGCTTCTAATGTTGGCCGACTTCTATAAGACTTGATATAATCAATAATCGTTCGCGCTATTACCCTAGAGTCAGTTTCTAAAAATAGTTTAGGCTCATACAAATAAGCAAAATCCATAGCTAAGCGTTGATTCTCTACTATGGACTTCAAAATACATTTATCTAGGTCGTCCATCATTCTCCTCTATTATCTGGGTCTCTATAGTCTGAGCCCAACACAATGACCGTCTCGACCATATTCATTAGACTACTAAGACTTTCTTTTATAGACCCAGTAAATCCATCAGTTAGGTTTGGGGAGTTAGTACACATGAAAGTTGGCAAACAATTTTGTGAGCGGGTTCTTAATATATCCTCGATTGTTCTACCAAAGAAATCCGCAGCATTATCTGTTCCCATGTACCTTGGGTCAAATTCATCAACTACTAAGAAGTCTACGCTGAGTAATTCGCTTCTGGCGGCATAACGATCCCCAGAGGTAATAACGGATATAATATCAGGTAGCGTGATGTACACGGCGCTGTATCCCTTCTCAACCACTCGTTTAAGGATATTGGCGCAAACCATCGTATTGTGTGTTGCGATAAGAGATCTTGTAATTAAAAATAAATGAGAAGGACTATCTACCGTTATACAGCGCATTGGAATTGGATCAATAGGAACAATGCTCACTATGTATCTGTGTTCCGTTCTATTAAGTTGAGCTTTCAACTCAGTTAATGTTCTGTCTAGTTTTCTTTTAACTCTAAATACAGGCAGCTGAGTTGTAAAAGTAACTCTATATCTATCTTTATATCTTACTCCATTAAGAAAGCTTTTATTACATTTTACTTTGCATTTTATGCCAAGGCTTATAACTATTTGACATACTTTTTCAGCAATAGCTTCAATAATAGAGGTAAATTCCATGCCGCCCTTTTTATTGCAACAGCCATCAGTGTCCATCAATCCTTGTAATAATGCTAATCTTTGGTCATATGATGCTGTTAAATAGATATCGGGTATATGTTTATTTTTAATCAAACCCATTTCTTTAAGTTCTTTTGTAAGCCTGCCTATAGTTTTATTTGTATTATCTTTTGGAATCAAATCTCCAATTCTATATGAACAAGACTTTGAATTATTATTAATTGTTGACTTTCTTACATTTATTGAATATCCAGATTTTTTAATCTGTTTTAGTATATCATCATCGGCGCATTCGATAGAACCTTCTAGGGAAGCTCCATCGCCAATCCAACATCCCAAAACATACGGATCAATAGGCAAGTCTGCTTCTGGATATTTTAAAGGCTTTGCACATGGAATTGAGTGATTGCTAGTCGGTTTAGTTATTCCTATTTTAAGAGTGTTTAGAATATCCTTTGTACTTCTAACTTCAGGATGTTTTGTAGGATTCAGCGAATTGATATGATCTTTTCTTGCATCTTTAGTCCAAGTTAACCAAAGATGATCAGCACAGGCTTGTACAGATGTTCCATCATCAAATATAATTTCATATGATTCTGGAGATATATTTATTGGATGAAGCTTTGTGACATTGCAAATCTCACCATTTTCATCAAATAATCGATCTCCTTCTTTAAGATCCCGTAGTTTAATAAAACCGCTGGGTGTGGGTAACTCTGTATCTAATGATAATTGCTTGCCTAATCCGAAGCTTCCTGCAAAACAAATATTCTTACCATCACGGTAAGTTTTCTTTATATCCTTTACTGTGTCATCGTAGTATTCTCTTAGTATTTCATCGCCTTTAAAATCTTTACCCATCTCCAGTTTCCAATAAAGCACTGGGATGTTGGATGTAGCATATCTATTGAACAGTTTGTTGAACAGCTCACAGCGCTCGCACATACCTCCTGATAGGGTAGCGCCATTAGTGCTACATGTTTTGCAATCAGAAATTATGCTATGAAGAGTATCATCAATTTTACTATTTGGTATGTTTCTTAGTGCCGGGCATGTCATAGCTTAACTTTGGTTTCTCATAGTTTACTTTTGGTGTTAGAAAACTGGGCCTCTCATAGGCAACTTGCTGGTGAGTACCCATATCGGTACGAGCCATATGATCTTTAACAGAGCTACGTTCTGACTCCGCTCGATTCATATGTGCATCAGCCATTGCTGCCGCTCGCTTATTGGGGCTAGCAATATATATCTTTGGATACTTTATCTTTTGGGCACTAACCTTCTTATCTTTAGGCGAGCCAGTCTTCTTGATCTCGTTCTGCGCCTTAGCTGCATCCAATACTTCTTTGCGCCTCTGTTGTCTATCAGCAATATTTTTCAATTCTTGTTGTCTATCAGCAATATTCAATTCTTCTATTGCTGGATTATCATCTATGCCAATATCATCCTGCACGTCAGGTCTAGCCTGACGCCTCACGTAATCCTCTTTGGCTTTCATAGCATTTTTTTCATACGGAATCCGCCGGGCTTTTATAGCCCCAATCCAATCCCTAGATTTAATAGCCTCTGTTTCTTCTGCACTTATATCTTCTGTCTTTTTCTCTGTTATACTAAAAGCCACAATGGCATCTATGCGAATATTTAAAGACTTATTATATAGATATCTCCTATTCACATCAATTCTTTTTAGTGAACCAAACCTATTTGTATCATAAATATCAAGCCGTAACCAACCGTCGAATTTATCTGTAACGAAACCATTATCTGTTTTTCCGTTTTGCAATCCAAATTCTATTTTGTCACCAATTTCTATGGTATCAACTCCAAGTCTAACCCCTCCACCTATAAGATTAATAGAACCACCTGCCCCTTCTGGTCTTCGTTTTACTTTTGGTATTGGTCTCATTTCATTCCTTCTAAATCTGATTCATCAAACCCTAAGGATTTGAGATGCTCCAACAAAGAGCGATGTGGTGCGCGTGACTTGCTATTGGGCGCCTGCTTAACTGCTTGACTAATGAATGCGAGATCTCCAAAGGTACTAACTCTCACCTTCAAAGTATCAGCAATTGACTTGTACTCTGGTGGTAATGGTGTAGACCTAGTGATCTTTTCACTCTCACCTTTGAAGAAGAAAAACTCATTGCCCAACCCTTGAGTCATAAAGAATGCAAGGGTTCTGATTTTCTTCTTCTGTGGTATAATCTTTTGATCATATATCCAATCAACATACTCTTTGACAGTTCGCATGTTGGTTGTTCCCAGCATCGCAATCATCCGCTTTACTAGATGTATGTCTGGGCTTTTCGATGGCGCCCCTTTAATGGCTACCGAAAACTTTCTATTATAATGCTTTTCATATCGCTTGCAGATATAGGCTAGAACATGAACCTGTTTCCATTCAGATACTTTTAGATCTTCAATTTCGTCAAACTTTTTAAAAAACTTCTGCCACGGCTTGCTTAAATCTTCCAAGTAACTTTCTTCTATTTTGGCCATGATACGTTGAACTTATCTTCAAGAGAGTAGATACTATGTCTTGCTTTAGAGTGCTTGCGTAGGTAAGTGGCGTTGTCTGCGAAATCCACCACCGCTGCTTGTTTCTTATTCGGATGCTTTCGGATCACTCGACCGATCCGTTGGAGTGCTCTTACGGATGATTTGCCACTCCCAGCTACTACCAAGCCAGACAAGGAAGGAAGATCTACGCCAATGTCAAAAATCTTAGAAGCTATGATGCACTTTATCTCTCCACTCTCTATCTGCTCCTTAGCTTCATTTCTTACTTTAGATTTGTCCTTGCCGCTTAAAAGCAAGCATGGAGTCTTCTCCGAAATAAGGTCATGAAGGATCTTCCCATGAGCAATCGTCTGATACAAAACAAGTGTTTGATATCCAAGGTTTACGAGATGTTCTGCGTTTTCCAGAACCATATTGTTGCGCACTTCATTCTCAACAATATACTGCTTATAAATGGTGCTATAGTTCTTAGGTAATGTTTCATGATACTTTGGAACTTTTTTAAACTTGATTATGGGCTGAACTAAGTAGCCACGCTCTATGAGATAACTAGCAGATATGTCTACTATCTTTTTGCCCAACGTACCTTCGATTAAAAGATCAGAGTTGTCATCACGCCAGGGAGAAGCTGACATGCCATAAACATGCTCTGGTCTAATGTCTCGACCAATAGCTTGGATGGTGTCACAAGAGGCAACATGGCACTCGTCAAATATGTGAACCTTTGCTGACTTCAATAGCTGACGAATATTGCCGTACTTGTCTGACTCTACATGCTTCTCGTTATCTCTATCGCCTTTCTTGATACCTAAAGCCTGGCCCATAGTCCAAACGCTAGCTATATTGATATCCCCAATCTCACAAATGCCATCACCAATCTTGCCTATCTTATGGTCTGGAAAAACAGCAGAGTACATGTCATGAAGCTGATGCAATAAGTCTTTACCGATTACATAAACGATAGTACTCTTACCTATATCGGCAGTTAATAAAGCTGACACGAGCGAGTTGTGATTAATAAACCCTTGTGAAACAAAGCTGTGGCTTTCGGGAATTACGAAATCATAATTATCTGTAAAGTCTTTTTCTTTAGATATTATTTTATCAAAAAAGAATTTATTAGATGTCAGAAGCTCAAATGAATCTATTATGCTTTTAGCTTCTTTATGTAAATCAGTATTGATAATTTGGCTCAATGTGTTTTTACAAAACTCTGTAAATTTAGCAAGGCTTTTTCTTGATGGAACTCTCCAATGCTTTTCACCTTTCCAAGACCTAATAGATTTCCATTCAATATCTGATTTTTTAAAGAGATCTTTGTAATCTTGTTTATTGGAAACTTTAAGAATTTCCACCAATCTTTGAATTTTATGTGATTGATTAGGTATTATATCCGTATTAGAATTAATAACAATTATATCCATTTCAGACATTGCATTTTTTATTTTTTTATATTTATGTCCTTGTAGGTCTAATCCAATTTCTTGCATAAATCTTGGAATTTGTGAACGATAAATTGTTAGTATATGTGAGTCAGCGTGAGTTGTAGGTTTCACTCTTCTACTTGCAATGATGCCAAAATTTAATAGAATTAAGTGCAGTTGATCGACCAACTTTTTAGAAGATAGGCCAATACAAATAGTTGGTTTTGATTTTTCTTTTCCAACCCAACCATCTGTTTCATAAATTCCACGTATAACCATTGCTAATAGTGGCTTGGACAATCTTCTTAAGGACTCTGGTATCGTTTTGCTTGTAGATAAGCATTCCTTAAAACCTAGTTTTCTTAATTCACTTCTATATTTTACACTATGAATGTTAAATTGTTTCGTTGGGTCACCTTCATAATTAGCATCATGCTCACATAGTTTTGCATCTATACTATTTGCAGAATATTCTCTAACAAAATCTTTTATATGATCATCTTGGTTTGTAAATCCAACATATTTTTCACTACTGTAACCTCCATCTCCAATTAATAATCCATACCAATATGCATCATCCATAGAAATATCATTATTATTACCAAACAAATTTGTGCCTGGAGATATTACTGAATAATCATCTACCTGAATATCCTCTATTCTTTTCCACTCCATATTTCCGGACTCAGAAAGAACTTGAATTTTATGATCGGGGGTGGCCTTTAGCTCAAATCCATATGAAGTTTTTATATGAAATGACTCTCCAAGCCCATCATAATATATAGATGACGTAGTATCAACACCACTATTAGTTAAGGGTGTTGCTACTTTTGTTCTATAAGTTTTCAGATTTTGATCTTCTATACCTGTACCATGTAACAATTCCGTATAATCTAGAATTCCTTCATTCGTTATATGTAAAGAATCTTTGTGGGAGCATTTTCCTCCACCAGTAGCTATACGAATGATGCCGTAGTCAGATTGTTTAGCCTTGGCAACAGCATCTAGCTGATATGGATAAGGCTCTTTATCTTGAGCCTTAAGAGTGCTCATTATTTCTATAGAGTTACCAATAGAACTGCTTCTGCGCAAATCTATAACCTCTATAGACCGGCCATTCTTTGCATAAAAATCCACAACCCTTTGGCGCAGACCATTGGGAAATGTAAGCCTGTTGGTTAGAAGCTTTTTTCTTCCATCCCAAACACGCTTTTGAAAAGACTTAGTATATTCTGCGCCCTGGATTTTGTAAGATAGCTCTTGGTCTAAAGACCAAAGCAAATCTACATCTTGTTCACTTTTTATTTGGCAATGGTCTTCAGTAATATAAAGCTTAGCCACTACTTCTTTCGTAAGTCTTTAACGCTGGTGCCAGAGCCAAAGACCTTTCCGAATTTAGAACTCTTGCGCTTGACCTTCTTTCTGATCTTGTCAGCCTGAGAAACGGTTTGCTCCTCACCAGTATCAAGCTCCAGGCTCATGTTGCGAGCATCGGCTCTATCTTTAGACTTAGCCGCCTCTGCCTTGGCTTCTTTCTTAAGCTGTTTAACGCGAGCATCTGGAAGTCCTAAGCCAGAGAACATTGAGTATATCTTTACAACATCTTCCTCAATCTCATCATCAATGTAGATGCCCTTGAATACGCCCTCTGCATGACCACATACATCTCTAATTAATTCCATAGCCATGTTGACACTACCACTGGAAACGTTATCCCAAACCTTTTTATTAGCAACGAAGATACACCCAGCATAGCGGGTTTGTTTCAAGTCAAAGCCACTAGCCAGTAAACCGGTGCTTAAATTATTAATAACTGCCTCAGCGATTGCCATTGAATCTTCATAATCAGAAATGGTCATCTCTCCGTAAACTGTTAAGCCTTCACCATCCACAAAGATCTTGGCAAATTCCATTGGGTCTAAGCCTTTTACTTCTGAAGAGCGTGAAGTGAATTCATTAAATATGTGGATAGGTTCAACGATAGCTCGATTACTAACCTTGAAGAAATCCATTGTTCCCACATCATTGTAGATCGTTTCAATCTTGGCATTATCCACAACAATTAGATTGCTGATTGTTTTATCCTGTGCATACCTGGAAAGCTTTGATAGAGTTTCCAAAGCATTGTTCTTTGTTTGAGCATCGTCTGTGCTCATCGGCAGAACGGTAATGACCGCTACTGGGCGTCCCATTGCAACCAGAATATCAATCATGGTTTCACAGGAGCCTGCACCAGAACCTCCACCTAAGCTAATACAAAGAAGCAAAATTTGAGCATCAGCAAGTTTTTCATGTACCAATTGATTGATGCCATCACGATGCTTCTCAGCAGCTTCAGAACCAATGTCAAGTTCTTTAGCTGCACCACCAATGCCATGATCTAAAAGGTATTTATTATCTTCTGGTATAGCAATAAACTCTAGATCTTGTGGAGCTGTATTAAAGCAAATGGAAGTATAGCCAAGCTTATAAAAAGATTCTGCCAATCTACTTCCCGCTTGCCCTGAACCAACTATTCCAAACTCAATACTTCTTCGTTGTTTTTCAATAATTCTTGGTGGCATTTCTTCCTTTTTTTCCTCTGGCTCCTCTACTGATTCCTCAGCCGAGTCCTCTTTTGCAGCTTCTTTTTCTTCTGCTTCTTTTGCAGCAAGCTTAATCTCAAGCTTTTTTCTCAAAATCTGTAGTTTGTCTTCATCAACTTTATCATCTTCATTTGAACTTACTTCTTCACTAGACACATCATCCTCTAATTCTTCTTGCTCATCTGTGGTTTCAGCTGTTTTAACACTCATTATCTATCTCCATTAAGTCTTAAGAACCACTTATTATTATAGTACCAATTTGCGCAGTGCTCTAAGCCTGGCTTAAGTTTAAACTTTGGCTCCCATCCTAAACTTGTTATCTTATCATTCGTTATTGAATATCTAAAATCATGTCCTTTTCTATCTTCTACATGCTTTAATAAGTCATGTCCTCGACCCATTACATTGCATATTTCGTGGAATATTTCTATGTTAGTAAATTCCTGTTTTGATGATATGTTATATGTTTCATTTAATGGTGCAACTTCAATTACCTTAAGAATAGCATCACAATTATCTTGTACATGAATCCAGTCTCTAATCTGCATTCCATCGCCATAAATAGGCACCTCTAAATTATCGAATATATTTGCAATTATTATTGGTATTAGGTTTCTCCGAGGCTGTCTTGGGCCATAGTTATTGCATGACCTGGTAATGTTGTAGGGTAGCCCATGAGTGTTGGCAGCTGCCTTCACAAGCAATTCTCCAGCAGCTTTAGATGCGGAATAGGGGTTGCGAGGATCTAAGGGGCTTTCCTCGGTCCAGGACTCCTCCTCATCGCTTGTTAGCTGGCCATAGACCTCATCAGTTGAGACATATACAAAACGCTCCACGCCCCATTTTACGGCAGCATCAATCATAACCTGGGTGCCCATTACATTTGACGCAATGAACTTCTTAGCTTCACTTATGGAATGGTCAACAAATGACTCAGCTGCCGCATGAACAATAATATCTGGGCGTTCCAGTTCAAAGATGGTGTTCACAAAATGATCATCTGCACAGTCACCAATATGAAAGGTGTGTCCTTTATTGGAGTAGATAGTATTAAGGACTGTGCTAGCAGTGACCTTATCAATACTTACTACCTGGTATTCAGATCTATCTTTTAGAACCTTACGAATAAAGTTACT
>SPKZ01013357.1_pt1 | contig 31078 bp, 32 predicted proteins | sample 2456571 | NCBI WGS metagenome assembly SPKZ01 (sample SAMN11192286, study PRJNA482655) | marine metagenome | biome: ENVO:00000447; feature: ENVO:00000244|ENVO:00000211|ENVO:00000569|ENVO:00002023; material: ENVO:00002151; isolation source: ocean water from marine abyssalpelagic zone ... | reverse complement strand
GACGGTTCGGGCACGGTCGAGCGCAAAGTCGCAGCCGAGTTGTGGGAACGCACCGACCTCCTGACGGGACCCGACGGCGAGTGGGTCATCGAACTGACAGAAACAACTAAGGAGAAGCAATGAAACAGATAGCTGAACTCATCAAGGACATCCTCGACCTGATCACCGAGATCGTGCTGACCCACGTCCCAGCCGAGGTCGACCAAACCATCGAGGCTGTGCGCGCGGTCGTCGAGGCGGCGGCATGAGCATGACCCCACTGCCCCCACCACCCCCACCCCCACCGCCACCGGCCCCAGCGAAGTCACGGCGCTGGCTGTCGATCAGCCTCGCTGCGCTCGTCGGGTTGACCCTCGGAATCGGCCTCGGAGCTGGCATCGACGATCAGGCCTACACCGAGGACGACATCGAGACAGCGTTCGCTGACGGTGCCGACTCGGTGGAGCCTGAGGTCGTCACCGAGACCGTCGAAGTAGAGGTCGAGGTGGAGGTGACACCCCCCGAGTGCCTAAAGCTGATCGAAGCGAACCTCGCCATTCTCGAAGCCGGCGCCCAAGTCATGGACCTCCAGTCAAAGGCCATCGGGCTCGGCGCCGACGGGATCCAGGCCACCGAGAACTACTGGAGTGCGCCCTACGGCTCGGCCGCCGAGGCGGACGCTCTGTACTGGCTCGATGACCTGATGTACCAGCTGATGTCGATCGACAGCCAGATCGTTGTGCAGAACGACATCATGGAGGGCATCAGTCGCGACCACGACGTGGGCGCCCTCACGGCCGGGTGCGTCGGCGAATGAAGCGGGCGATAGCGGTCGAGTCAGGAAGCTGAAGTGATGCGCTGCGAACGTTGCGACCGCCCGTTCCGACGGAAGCGCCCCAACCAGAAGTACTGCTCCGTCGCCTGCCTCGTAGCGTTTCCACCCCCCGACCTGGGACCCCCTCCCCCACCCCCTCGACCTCGCCCGCCAGCGGCGAAGATCCCTGACTCGTGGAAGCGGTACGGTGGCTAGGCGTCGAGCTAAGCGTCGCGGTCGGAAGCGTGGTCTGGATCTGGTGGCACGAGACCAAGAGCAGCGAACCTCTGAGCCACCCGATGAGCCTCGTCGGTCAGCTCCCGAACCTCCCCGGGCTGTGCCTCCTGCATCCAGCCAGTCATAAGACGGGCGTCGGCTGAGGGAGCCGCTCCGCTCGCGGTATTCTGCTCATATGTCGATGAATGACCGCTGGCGCAAGCCATACGCCGTCGAAGTACTCCTCGGGGTGATCGCGCTATTCGCACTCGCCCTTGAAGCCCTGATCCCTAACGAGCCGCACCCGGGCCTCATCTCGATCGCGTCGCTCTGCGTTGGAGCGATCGCCGGTTTCTCCACCCGGGAAACGGGAGATGATGAGTGAAGGGTCCGTCCCGCCGCCTGCGACTAGGTCAAAGACCGCGTCTCCGAAGCTGAGCCCTCACGCGAGCAGCCTCGCGGAGCAGGGCTTCTCTTTCTTCCTCTGACGCGCTCATGAACCAGCCCGCCAGAAGACAGGCGTCCTCCTTTGACATCTTGACGAAGGGAGTCGCCGCCAACCGCACGAGCTTCTCACGTTCGGTCAACTGACTCGCACCAGGTGGACGTGCATGTCGGCGCCCGTGAACGTCTGGCCGACGACGTTCGCTCGACCTTCGATGTAAAGCACCTCGCCAGCAGCGAGCCGGAACTTGCCGCTGATCTGCTGGGCGATCTGCCGGGTGTCGGTCACGATCGGGTCCTGGGTGTGGGTGTAGTCGTCGCCGGGTGAACCAGGCTCTGATCCGTTGTCGGTGCGGAACCTGATCTGCAACGAGTTCTGCGTAGCGTTCGGCGTCGACCAGCGACACCCCGCCGTGATCGAGTAGATACCGCCGAGGTTGGCGGGGATCTCGTACTGCTGGTTCGCGTTGCTCCACAAGCTGTCGGTCTCGTCGACTTCGGGTGCACCGTTGTTCATCGAGAACCGGATCCAGTCACCCTGCGTGAACGTCGCCTGACCTGCGGTGCGGCGACGGTACGAGTAGACCGGCGCACCCCCGACCAGCACCCAGTTCGTCCCGTCGTAGGAGTAGATGCGGTTGTCGGTCGTGAGATACACGACCATGCCCTGCGTCGGTGAACCTGGCAGCGCCCCAGCAATCTGGATGTGGTCAAGGCCAGAGGCGTGCTTGGCTTGCGTGACTGCTCCGTCGACGATCTTGTCGGTCGAGACTGCGTCGTCAGCGAGCTGCGTCTCAGTGATGAGGATGTCGTTGCCGAGCTTGACGTTCGTGACCGCCCCGTCCCGCAGCTTCGGGGTCGTGACGTCGGTGTTCTTGATCTTCGCCTCGGTCACCGCCTCATCAGCGAGCTTCGAGGTGAGGACGTTGCCGTCGAGGATTTTGTCGGCAGTGACCGCATCAGCGATGATCTCGGGCGTGCCGACCGCAGGCTTGGCGAGCTTCGGCTGAGTGATCGCACCGTCAGCGATCAACGCCGTCCCATGAGCAATCGCCGCGTGCCGGGTGTTGTTGAGGTACTGCGTGTGATCGTCCTGGTTCGTGTCGAAGGCGTGGCGGTTGACCTCGTTCACCTCGATCGCCGACAGCATCACCTCGCACGACGCACCCGCCGAGTGCGCCCCAGCAGACGACCCGTCATAGCCCCGCGACGAGATCGTGAGCACGGCATCGGCTCTCGTCGACACCTCGCACTTCTCTTCGTTCGCCGTGCCCTTGTCCAGCACAATCACAAACGGACCCTCGAGAGCTGTTGGCCAACCCGTCGAGGCCGCAAGCGTGACCGATGTAGCGGTGGCGTCGATCCCCCCGGTGATCGTCGTGGGGACCGCACCCCCCGAGTAGCTTCTGCGTCCCATCTTGTCCTCCTAGACGATCTCTGTGAGCGAATCGACCGGCGTACCGAGCTGGTAGTCGACGACCTTCAAGTTCATCACCATCGTCCCCTGCCACGTCCCACGCTCAGGGCCGACATCGATCATCGAGTCCGGCATCCATTCGTAGTCCTCGACGATGCACGTGTACTTCGTGGACCCCTCCTGATATGAGGTCAGTTTGCGGGTCTCCCTCAAACTCTTCAAGAGGGCGAACTCGTTGGCGACGCCCATGTACCACTCGTAGCCCTCATTGTTCATCGTCTCGGCGAGCAACAGGGGAACGGTGATGTAGGCCGTCGTGTCAACAGCAGCGTAGGACTCGAGGCCGACGCCGTACAGGATGGGGCCGACAGGGTCAGCGGGGGCGTCGAGCAAAGTGATGCGGTACTCGAAGCGCACGCCACGACGATCGAGAGGCAGCCGGTTCCGTTTCTCAGATACGACGGCGACGGTCTCGAAAGCCCCCTCGTCGACCCTGAGTTCGATCTGGTACTGCCCAACCCCGTTCGTGTCGACCCTGATCCATGTGAGCTGCTTATCCTCCGCTGGCAGATTCCATGAGATCCAGCCCCCATCGAAGGACCCGGAGGCCTTACGAGGTGTTGAGGCCGCCACCTCAACTATGCCCACCGTCCCCGCGAGGAAGTAGAGAACGTCGGAGCGGCGAACGATCGAGTTGATGTGCGTCGCCCCATCCACCATGAACGACGAGGCGTAGGCGGGGACGAGGCCCTCGGGGTCCGTGAACACCGACAGGTCAATCGCCCCGAGGCCCGAGCTGGCCGTGTCGTAGTTCTCCCACTCGAACAGGACGATCGACCCCTGGCCCTCGAACGACTCGACCTGCGACCCGGTCTCGATGAGCGACCCGAGCGTCACGTCCCCGGCGTTGTTCGGGATGCCGAGACGCACGCCGCGATCAACACCGACGAACAGGAAGGCCAGGTAGCCCTCGAGCGCCGTAGCGACCTCCCCCTCCGGAAGTTCGGCTGCGACCTGAGGTGCCGCCAAGCCTGTCCCGTCGTCGAGCACGTCGATCGAGTAGATGCTCCACTTGTCGCCCGAACCGCCGATGAAGTAGATGAAGCCTTCGGTCTCGGTGAAGTCGACGGCCCTCCACTGTGGGTCAGGTCCCGTGTAGATGACGGTGTTGGCCCCAGTCCCGTCGAACTCGACGACCGTGTTCCCGACCGCCCCGAGGACCCGATCCTTGACCGTGCCGAGTTCGGTGACGGTAACGCTCGAGGCCCATGCCGCACCCGGGGCACCAGCGTCACGTGCCCAGCGGAACACCTCGTTCCCGACTGCGGCGTACACCCAGTAGCCCTCAGAGCCGAGGGCGGCGACGGTCGAACCGAAGTCGTGGAAGTCGGCCATAGCGTTGCCGACCATCGTGGAGCGCCGGACCTTCGTCCCCTGGCTGGCATACAGGTAGGTGCCTGCCACTGCCATCGTGTCAGCGTCGGCGTACGTGGCGCTGTCGAACGTCTGAGGGTCCCTCAGCAGCGACAGTTCCCATCGCTGGTTGAACGGGTCGACGTTCTTCGAGGACGAGAAGCGTTCAGGCTGCGAGCTGGGCCGGTCGAAGTGCACCTGGCCGGTGCCGAGCTGCCAGTCCTCCTGCGCCCTGCGCCAGTACCCGGCCGGGTTCACGGACTGCTCGCCGGGTGTAGGCAGCACGTCGAACTGCTCGCGGAGCAGAGGGATCGACTGGTGCTTCCACATGCCCGCCTTCACGAGCGCATCGTCCAAAATATATGGACGACCGTCTAGGGCCACGGGGTACACCGAAGGCACGAGGTCGGTCGAGGGGACCGTCCCCGTGTTGTAGACGTGCGGGGGCTGGTTGTACGTGTACACCCACGTGACAGCCATAGGTCAGCCCCAAGCCATCCCCGTGCCCATCGAGAGCGACGAGAGCGTCTGCGTGTTGAAGTTCCCGTACCGGGGCCACCAGTCGCCGAGGCGCTTCACTTCGTCCTCGATGCGGTCCTCGTAGAGCTGCATCAGCCCGATAGGGGCACGCTGCTCCGCACCCGGAGGCACCTCTTCGGCACGCCGGGTCGGTCCTTGGCTCTCGTGCAGGTTGCGGGCGATCTCGCGGGCCGGGAGTAGACGCATCCCAATCCCCATCGCCGCGATGTCGTGAGCCTCGGTGTGCAGCCCCGTGAGGGACAGGTCGTCGTCGACCGACGTGATCGCAGTCTTGTCGTACCTGGCCCGGTACCAGATGCGGAACGCTCGGCCCGAGACGCCGCCCTCGTGCAGCAGGATCGAGAAGCCTGACGGGAACGTCTTGTTGATCGGGGTGCCAGCGTCGTCGGTCACATCGCCGGGCTTCGGCATTCCCCGCACGATCTCGTACGACCTGATCCACGGCCACATGTACGAGCTGTCCGTGGTCTCCCACGCGACCCGGTAGTCGCTGATCCACTCGTCAGCGACAGCGATCGGGATGTCGTACTGACGCCGCGAAGACACGAACCGCAGGTCGAAGGTCTTCATCTGGAACATGCCCCGGGATGTGAACCTGTCCAGCTCTTGCAGCAGGGCGTTGTACATGCGGAACTGTGACCACTTCGGGTTGATCCACACCCGAGTGTTCGCGTCGTGGGCGGCAGCCGTCGAGCCCCTGTCGCCACGAATCACCGTGACCGTCGGACCACTCTGCGAGGCGACCGTCATCTCTTCGAGGTCGACTGCGATGACCGTGCCCGGGCCGATGTTGTTCTGCGCCCCGGCCAGGTCGAACGACGTGGTCGTGTCGGCGATGTTCGTGGTCAGGATCGCACGAGCCTCACGTAGCGTCCCCCCGGATAGGAATTGAAAATAGGCATCGTCGAGAACCTGCTGCACAGTGCTCATAGCTCTAGTCTCCCACGCCAACGTCCTTGGAGGACACCTCTTCGTGAAGTGCCTGGATTCTCTTGCCGGTGTCGCCTTCCATCAGCAGCCCATTGGCTACCTCGGTCGCCTCGTTCGCCTTCGCTTCGAGATGCGCTGAGCCGTCGATCGAGGGCGGCTGGAGGCCATCACGGCGTAGACGCTGGTAGGCGGGCATGTCCCGGTCCCAGTTCTTCTCGGTCTGGTTGATCTGGTCTGCTCGTTCGCGGCCAGCCCGGGTGCCCCCGGGGACTGACCCGAACTGGATCGATTTCAGCTTTTCCTTGAACTCGGACATCTACACCCATCTCCCGTGCTGCCACCCTGCATAGTTCACGATGGTGACCTCGTCTGAGCCGGCGACCTGCCGGATCTGGAACTTGAACTCGTACGGTCCCTCGCCTGACGGAATTAGTCCATCACTGATGAGCGGGATCAGCGTGGGCCGTCCCCCGACTTCGATGACCCGGTCGGTCGAGGGGATGCCGACGCCGTTGACCGACACTCGGATCTCGTAGTCGTGGGTGGTGGGGATTGGGGGCTGCTCGAACAGGATGCAGGAGTCCCCGACTTTGACGTTGCCGGTCTGGGTCGAGCTGCCCTTGTCGACCTCGATCTCGTGCCATGACCCTTTATCGTCCTCGGAGTCGATCAGGAAGCTGCGCTGGTTACCGAGTCTTGGCCCGCTGTCGACCTCGAACACGAGGCGGTTGCCCGCCTGGAGCGCGTCGAGGAGAGCGTCACGGTTCACCGAGTCGGCGTCAGTGTCGTGGATGTGCACCTTGTCGAGATTATTGAGGTTGCCCTTGTTCTGATTCCAGTTGCCGTTGCCGGGAGGCTTCGTGTCGTTCCCGTTCCGTGTCCACCGACCCAACACGGGCGAGCCTGTCTTCAGGGTGAGGCTCGACGCGCCGAACGTGTGGCTATCGAAGTCTTCGTCGTAAACGAGGCCATGCGTGTCACTCGACAGTGACCAGCCAAGCTCCGATGCGATCGTGAGCGCTAGCGGGATATCAGTCCATGCCCCGCCGGGGTTGATCGTGAGCGGCACCGCACCCGAGCTAAACGAGACGAACGGCGGAAGCTCGCCGCTGGCGAACGTGCGACTAACCATCAGAACCCCCGCAGATCCACGCGATCACCGATGTCGTAGTCGCCCGTCTGTGCCCCGTTCGTGACCTTGAACAGTCGGTAGGCACCCTCGTCGGTCGGCGTGTCTGAGATCAGGAACGTGACCGTGTTCCCGCCCCGAGCGCCGCCAGACACGGTGAGCACGAGCGTGTCACCCGCGCCGAGTCCTGCGAGTTCGGTGGTGCGGTCAGTGGCGTCGGCGTCAGTCTCGGAGATGTACACCTCGTCAACCTCCCCGAGACTGCCCTTGTTCTGCGACCAGTTACCCGCACCCGGCGGCTTCGTATCGTTGGCGGCTCGCTCCCACGCACCGAGCACGGCGGGAACCGACGATAGGTTCGTCCACAGCCCCGTCGCAGCGTCATAGGTGAGCTGGTCACCCGTCTGCGGACCAGAGATGGCAACGTCAACGAGTTCGTTGAGGGACCCGGCTACCGGTGCACCAGCCACCCACCGGCCGGGCGGGTCCTCCCAGACGAGGAGGTCGCCATTGGACGTGCCAGCGGGCAGCCGATCACGCAGCTTGCGGGCAACGTCCAGTGAGCCGACGTGCTTTCCGGGCCACTTCGGTGTCCACTGGTCAGCCACTACGCCCCCTGCGACACCTGAAACACGAGCCCGCCGAGAGCGAGCAGGACGGTGGCGATCATGCCCATCATCCACATCCACTTCGTGTCAGCCTTCTGACGGTCCTCTCGCAGACCTTCTTCGAGGCGGTCGAAGCGGCCATTGACGTGCACCTCAAACACGTCGATACGATCCTCGATCGCACCCACCCGCCTCGACAGGGCCGCGTGATCCTTCTCGCCGTTCGCCTGCACGTTGGCTAGACGTTCCGCCAGGATCTCCGTGTTCATCGCTGCCTTGTCGGGATCACCCCAATCGAAGCGAGTCTCGACCCGCTGATCCTCGTACCCACTCATTTTGTGCTCCCTATCAGCGGTGCCGTGCAGCTCCCCTCCGCACGTTCGATTGTCTCCAACTCTCCCACCGGACAATCCACTGGGTCGATGACCTGATACAAGTCGGTGATTATCTCCGTCGTATGCCGCACCGCCCCGTCCGGTCCCCACACCGTCAAGTAAACGCGAGCGAAGTACAGCCCTGGTTCCGTCCTTGGGTCGATCTGCCACGCCGACGGCACTGGCTCTCTGTCTGGTCCCGGACATGCCGACCCTCCTGGGTCGATGATAACGGGCGGGAACATAGTGAAGAGCGCTGGGTCGCTGACGTGCTCCCCCGTCTCTTCCACCCTGATCGTGTCTGCCTGCGTAGTGACCCGTACCTCGTAGTCGTAGGTGTTGCACCTGCTGTTCGTGATGAACAACGTCCCACCCGCCTCGACGAGCGGTATGCCGTCAGGCCCGGCCTGGTTGCGGATGACTACGTCCTCAGCGTAGTACGGCTCAGGCACTTCCTCCGGTTCGAGGTAGACGACCTTGTCGTCGCCCCACAATATCCACGCCACGACGTAGGTGACGAGCGTGGCAGCGAAGATCAAGAAGGCCGTCGCAGCCACCCTGCTCACTCGTGGGGTGACCGTCACTCATGCTCCCTTGGCCCGCTCCACGATCTCGGCGACCATCGCCTTATCCATAGCGTCGAGGTGCTGATCCTCCCAGAACTCGGGCATGACGGCTTCGGGCTCCAGCCCGTACAGCACACGCACGAAGTCGAGGCCCGTGTAGAACCCGAGCACGATCTTCTCCAACGCTTCGATGTGCTCGTTCTTGATGTCGAGCGCCTGAGCCATCCCGATCATCTGTGCGGCTTCTCCGGTGGCAGTCATCCCGCCCCCAGATCGTGACCCTCGTAGAACCCCTCGTCGACCTTCGCCATTGGCGTGACTTTGGGCCGGACCATGAAGTTCAGGACCGCCCCGAGCACGGCGTTTCCAAACGTCAAGAGGCCAGCGACGATCGCCTCGTCCGCCCCGAGTAGCATCGCGAGCCCACCTGCGGCGGCGATAAGCGCCTCAGCCAGCGCGATGTAGCGAACCGGCTCCTTTGAAAAGCTCCGGTCAGATGTCGTCGTCTCCATGTTTCCTCCTAATCAGCCGGGGGCTTTCCCCGGCGCCATCCCACCATCGCCACGATCAAGAGAATCCCGATGAGTTCGATGGTGGTGACTCCCCCCTCGGACGAGTACTGCTCGCCCTCCGGCGTCGTGACAGTACGCGAGTCGTCGGCGGCGTAACCGAGCCGATCTATCACGGCCTCGCCGTGAAAGATGATGATCTCCGTGGCGAGGGTGAACAGCCCGACGACTACGACCAACCGGATTACCTGCTCCGGCGAGAAGGGTGCTTGCACCCACCGTCGTCGACCCATGCATTACTCTGCCGCGGCTCGGTACGCAGCCTTCTTCAGATCCGACCACAGGATGATGTTGCCCATCCGATTCGAGTCCTGCGGATCGATCTCGGTGGCTCCGCCCGCGACGTAGCCCGCGTACTCATCGGACCCACACGAGGCCACGAGGCCGTCAGCGAGCCGGACGTACCGGCCCTTGCGGCTCCCCTCGTGCACTCGGTACACCACGTTGTCGTTGCTCGCCATGTCTCCTCCTTAACCGTCGAGGACGGCCATGTTGATCGATTCGGGTTCGGGTTCGGGTGTCGGATTGTCCTGCCCCACCATCGCTTCCCACACAGCCTGACGGAACTCGTCAGGTGAGATGGGAGGGGTGATAAAGGCGGTGTCGATTTTCTGGCTGACCCACTCCTTGTGCTGCCACACGCGCGTGAACGGATCCCAGCCGAAGTAATTGCAGAGAGCGGCGTTGCCCTGGATGTACCAGTGGAGCTGCTCGTCCGACCAGGGCTCGCCGGTCCCGTTGTTCTCAGCCTCGATGCCGATGAACTCGTAGTTGCCGTTGCCGACGAACTGCGACGAGGTCGCTCGGCGCGGGCGCTGCTTCGCCTGCCAGCGGGCGTATGCGTCCTGTGACGCCCAACCAGCGTGATTGCTGTAACCGTTGCAGATGACCTTGTAGCCCTCGCCGTAACGGCCCAGCAGGAGGCTGCACAGCGGTCCGGGAAGGTCGCTGCGCCCGTACTTCACCACGCTCAGCGACGGGAAGGCGGCCGGCGGCGACGACACCGTGTGATGGTTCATTACGCCCTGCGGTGTGAGCACCCGTCCCGCATACGGGGAAACGAGATCGTTCTCGGCGGGGATGCCTGCGTCGTTGAGAATCTTTTTCAGGTCCATCAGGGTGCCAGTCTAGTCAGCGCCCACGCCTCGAACTCGGCCCAGCCAGGGTCGGTCCTGGCGTCACCATCGAACACGCCGACGAACTCGATGTCGGGGAGGCTGCCGCCTGTGAAGTCGAAGTTGCAGCCGACCGTGATGCCAGAGACCGAGTTCGTTCCGATGTTCGTGCCGTTGCCCGAGGCGAGCACGCCGTCGATTTCCAGCGCCGCAGAGCCAGTGCCTTCGGAGTAGCAGGTGTGCAGGTGCCAGTTCGTGTCGACCGTCTCGGTCGAGTTGTCGTTCGCCCCCGCGAAGTGCCGGTACACCGGCCCAGCCGAGATGAGGATGCCGTGCCTCGTGGCGAGCGTGAGGCCCGAGAACATCCACCGACCCGCCGTGAGGTCGCTCGACGCCCCGACCACGACGACCGTGTACGGCTGCGTGTAGGTGTCGGGAGCGTAGGTGCCTTGCAGGCCCTCGGTCGACGCTGACGAGCGCATGATCGGCTGCCCGATCGGGCCACCCGCAGAGCGATAGGTCGGACGGTTCGGGGCGGCAGCCGACAAATCGTTCGTGACGCTCGTCTCGTTCGGCCACGTCGCCAACGGGTCCATGTCGCTCAGACCGAGCGCCTGGAAGCGGGTGCCACCCGTCCAGTACGCCTTGTTCCACGTCACGAGCTGGGTCGGGTCAACGGCTCCCCCGCCCGCTGCGACGTTGAGTGCTGCTACCAGCTCTAGTCCGGTCGTGCCGGCGAGAGCGTTCGCTGCACCGGCAGCTTCGAGACCGGTCGTTCCGGCGAGCTGGTTGAGAACACCAGCGAACTCCCTGTAGGGGGAGTTCTGGATCGAGGGCGGGGGGATCGCCGGGTTGTTCGACAGCAGGTAGTCCGATGCCTGGGTGATCTCGCCCTGATCCAGCTCCCGATCCCAGAACGCTGCGGCGATGATCTCGCCTTCGAGGTACTGGTTTGCAGTCCTGCCCTCATCCCAACCGAGATGGACACCGTTCGTGGTGCTCCAATCCTGAGCAGCGGGGACGGGGCTCGGAGACCCACCGAGGACTCCGTCGTTGATGATTTCGATCTCTCCGCTAGCTCGACGGACCCCTCCGAGCGTCCTGTCAGTGTCGAAAACCGCACCTCCGCCGATCGAGTTCGTTTGGTTGGTCCCAGCGTCCCCGCCGTTAGCGAAGTTGAAGCCCGAAACATTGTTCACATAGGTCCCCCAGCCCGGGCCTTGACCCCCGTTCACGGAGGTGGTGATCGGGACCTGGTACTGGTTGCCGTTGTCCGTTTTGTTGTACGCAACCAGCCACGTCCCCTCCGAGTTCGCCCCGAGGTTGATCGGGGACGTTGTCTCGTAGTCCTGCGTGCCGTCGCACACGAGACGGTCATTGACGATCCCGGGTCCAGCTAGCGCCTGCACGTCGTTGCTGCCGATCTGGTCCGAGAGTCCACCTGCCCCCGCCCAAAACCACACTGCTGTAGCTATGACGTGTGGGGTCTCGATCGGAGTGAGGGTGTTCCCGGCCGCGATGTTGAGAGCGCCGAGCGCCTCCTCTCCTTCCGTCCTAGCGATGGCGTTACACGCCCCAGCCAGCTCTAGGAAATCAGACATCAGCCCTCCAAGTCCCACTCGTCGTTGGCGACCTTCGTGAGCGTCAGCACGTCCCATTGAGCGAGCGTGCTGCCGGCGTTGTTGACCGTGACGCCGCTGTCGCCCTGCACCGTGACGCCGCCCGCCCCGACCTGCGCGAACGCCAGCTTCGTTCCGATCGGGAACGGAACCGAAGCGTTCGTTGGGATGGTCACAGCGATCGGTGAAGCGTTGTTGCAACGGAAGTAGCCCTCGGCCTGGTTGAGCGCCGGAGTGATCGCCGTCGTCGCATCATTGATGGTCGGGCCAACCCGCTGCAACTCCCGCCAACCCGACTGCGTATCGAACACGCCAGGGGCAGGCTCGGTCTTGATCGCGATACGACCCTCGGTCGAGCGGTACAGGTCACCGGCTGCGCCCTGCACGTTGCCTTCGAGCGCATCGACCGAGACGAAGCCCTGCCCTGAACGGAACGACGCTTCGAGATCGGGACCGAACCAGTAGTGCATGTGCCGCAGCGTGAACGGGGTGTCCCCGTTCTGCATCTTCGGGTCGATGACGACCTCGAAGAACGCCCAGTCGAGCGGGGCATTGACGACGATTCCCGAGAACTGCGACGGGTTCGTTGCGGTGACCGGGTCGAGCGAGTCGCCGATCGTGTACGACTGCGACGAGGTGCGAGCCGTGCGGTCAGGTGAACCACCGTCGTCGAGGTAGCCGGTGACGGTCACGTCCACGGTGTTGTCGACCGCCGACGAGAAGTTCGAGCCCCACCGGATCACGATCGGACCCGAGCTGTTGCGGGTCGACAGCGGGACCGTGTTGCGGATCCTGATCCTGCCGGTGCCCGAGTCGTCGACCGAGATCGAGTTGTTGTTGTCGATCGTCAGCTGGTCCCAGTTCGCAGGAGTCCACGGCGCCCATGTGTCCGGTGCTGTCTCCTCCTCGACGATGTAGCCGCGCGCGAGATGGTCGATCGCTGGCCCTTGCAGTTCTCGGCCCACGTCGCGGGCGTTGGCCTGAGCGCCACCGACGGAGATCGTTGACATCGCCCACCCTCGAGAGGTGTGCGGCGATGCACCGTCGGAGCCGTCGTAGCCCGAGACGCCCTTGCCGCCCTTGATGGTGGTGAGGTGCCCATCGAAGATGACCCGCTCGCAGCCGAGGAACGTGCCGTGCACGCCGTAGCTGCCACCTCGACCGGCGAGGCCCTGCACGACCACGTCCCAGCATCGGTCAGCGGCGACCGCAGCGACGTTGATGCGCTCGGTCTGCCCGCCGATGATGTTGATGCCCTTCGACTCCGACACAAGCACACCCGCAGCCCAATTCGTGAAGGTGTCCACGGCCCAGCGACCGGCAGCCTCATCGTCGTAGAAGCCGGTACCGACGCTGCCCGACGACGTGTGGTTGGCCTGGCAGACGTACTGAATGCCGTTCATGGCAACGAGGTCGCCAGCGGTGTAGCTCGTCGAGGTCGCCCAGATGTCGACGCTCGTACACTCCTCCCAGTTCTCCCCGACGAGAGCGTTCGTGTTCGAGCCGGGACCGAAGCGGTAGGCGTTGTAGGTGCGGTGGATCGTGTTGCCGTAGAAGTTCCAGTAGTTCGTGCCCTCGCCGTCGAAGAGGCCGCAGCCGAACGTCGAGCAGCGAGTCACGTTCGAGAACGCACCGTCATAGGTCGTCTCGCCAGGCAGGACACCCGTGTTATGGATCGCGTACTTGCCCTTCACGGCGACAGCGTCAGGGTTCTGGAACTGGCACTGGTCGATCTGCACCTGGCTGATGTGGCGAGTGCGGATCGCAGCGATGTTGAAGTCCCGCACCTCGAACCACAGATTGCGAACCACCCAGCCGAAGGTGCCGTTGGACGGATCAGGCGATGTGGGGCCTTCGTGGCGCACGAGGTAGTCAGGCGACTGATCCGACTTGATCCACGTCGCGCGCGGGGTACCGATGCGCTGACCGAACGGTGGCGTCCCGATCAGCGGAACGGGCGTGTCGGGTGCGGGGATGACGAGACCGGTGCCGACGTTGTACTCGCCGGGTGGGAAGAACACCGCTCTGCGCAGCGGGGCGGCAGCGTCGATCGCAGCCTGGATCGCGGCACGATCATCGGTGGTGCCGTCACCGGTCGCCCCATAAGCGATAACCGACTCCATGTGATCGAAGACCTGATGCTGGGTCTCGATGTTGTTCAGGGCAGCGGCGGTGATCGGGGTGCCCCCGGCTTCGCCGTCTTGCCAGTTTGTTCTGACGTAGGGCACGGGGCCTCCTAGACCGGCACCTGGCCGGGGAATGTTGACGGGCTGGGGTAAATGAGCCCGCTCGGGTACAAGAGCTGACCCTCAGCGACCGTCAACGTGACGCTCTCAGACCAGTCGGACCAGACCTCATCGATCGAACGCACACGCACGCGGAAACTGTACGTCTCATTGTTCTGAAGCTGGGACATCTGGACCGGGTTCAGCGAGGACTGCTTCGACTCGACGTGCCGGACCTCGCCCTCGTACTGGTTGTAGTACGGGCCGGAAGCGATGACGCCGTCGTAGAACGCCGCGATCGAGACCGTGAGGGTGTCGAGGTAAACCATGCACTCGGGCTGGCACGGGCGAACCTTGTAGCCCTGAGTCCGCAGGGCGTCAGCCTGGGTGGTCGTGATCGGGCTGTCGTGGCCGCCCGGGTAGAACTCGACCGCTCGATCGATGTCGTCCTGAAGGGGCGTGTAGATCGTGTCGTAGCGGACATTGTGCGGGGGGAAGTTCGAGTCCGCGAAACCAAGAACAGAGACCCCGACCGAGAGCCACGTGCCCCAGTGGGCCGAAGCCACATCCGAGACGAACTCCCAGTTGGGGTCGGTGCGAGACAGCGTCGAAGGGAGGGTGTCCTCCTTCGGGCTATCCAGCAGAAGGCAGGTCATAGGTACACACTACGCCAGTGGCCGTGGCCGGGGGGAGTGAGGAACCCCCGGCCACGAAGCCTGCTGGGATCAGGTGTTGTCCCCGATGGAGCTGGCCGACTCGATCCGCTGAAGCGAAGCCTCGCGGAAGCGGCCGTAGCCACCGAGCCAGTACCAGCCGACCGGGTGGAACCGGCGCAGCTTGTCGACGATCGGTCCGATCACGACGCCCGGCATCTCCCCGGACACTGCCCGGGAGTACGCCTTTGCGAGTCCCTGACGGCCGGTGATGACCGTCTGGTACACGTCGACGTTGGCGTCACCGGCATCAGCCAGGATCGGGGCGGAAGGCGCCTCGCAGAAGTCGATACCCTCGAAGGCACCGATGAGGCCGAGCCAGCGACGCTGACCCTGCTCTGCGCGGATCGCAGCGTCGGTCCATGCAGCAGCGCCGGTCTCCGACCGAAGGTCGAGGGAAGCGTCCGGGTGGACGAACCCCTTGAACATCGAGTCGATCGGAACGACGTTGCGGGCACGGAGCTTGGCCGAAGCCTTGCGGACCTCTGCGGCCTTGAGGACGTCAGTCGCGGTAATGGCGTTCCGCGCGGTCTGCCCGACGTACTCGACGTTCGTCCCACCGAAGAGGGGCGTGCGTGCGAGACGGTCGAGGGACTGACCGGCGTTGAAGCCGACGATGTTCGCGACGTCCTCATCGATGTTGAGGAACGACTGGCCTCGGACCTTGGCGGTCGTCAGCGCTGCGTTGCCGTACTCGTTGAGGGTGACGGTGACCTGGTTGTCCGTGACTTCCACGGCGTCAACGTCTGAGGTCTCGGTCAGCGGCGTGACCGCCGGGGCGAGATCGTCGTAGACGGTGAAGACGACGGACGAGCCGGGCTTGTCCTGATTCGTCGAGCGGATGTCGGCGACGCCGTCGTAGTAGAGCTGCTCGCGAAGCTGGAAATACGCAAGCATCTCGTACGCGGCCTGCACCGAGCTAACGCTCGATACTTGGGTGGGTGCATCTGCCATGTTGGCAGTCCTCCTGACTTGTGTGGGTCAGGAGACCTCGTTACCTCGGGGGAGCCATCCCTGCCTGCCGGACGATGTCCATGACCTCGTCGGCGCTCGAAGCGTTGCGGATGCTGGACTCCAACGAGTCCGGGTCCATCGCCCCCTCGGGGGCGTCTCCGGTGCTACCGATGCGGTCAATCGCCGCCAGCTCGTCGTCGGGCACTGCGGGCGGGGCCGGTGTTTCCTCTGCGGCGGGTGCTTCGGGTCCGATGATCCCATCGGCGATGGCTACCGCCTTGATCGCCTCTGCGTCCATCTCACCGCCGTACGCCTCGCGGAAGTACTTGCCTGCCCCATCCTCGGGAACTCCTGCTTCGGCGAAGGCGATCGTGCGGACGAGCCGCTCGTTCTCCTGCCTCAGATCGGAGTTCACCTTGCCCTGGTCCTTCAGAGCTTGGCGAAGATTCGCCGGGTCGTCAGGGGTTTCGCCCTGTGGCTCGGTCTCCTGCTGGGACATTCTGCTTCCTTCCCCACAAGCTGGGAGGCGATCTCCAGCCTGGCCTCGGGTCGTATGAGTTGTACGCCGTGAAACCGGGGCCAACAGCGCACCTGTGCCCAGGGCCAATAGCTCGCCCGGTCTCAGGGGGCAGAATACCCCCACCGGGAGGGGGTCGGTCAAGGACCCTGACTTGACAGGGTGGCTATCCGTCAGTCAGAGTGGGCCAACACGAGATGAAAGGAACCCGATGGAACACGTCTTCATATGTGAGAGGTGCGGCAGGCGAGTCGTCGTACACATCGAGGGAGCAGAGGTCATTCACCGCTGCCCCAGAACCAAGCGTGAAGTTCGGATGTGGGAAGAGGAACCGGCTACCTAGCCCTACCCACCGAGAACCCGCGCTGGGTCCGGTGGAAGCCCCCAGTGCCCTCGCCACGATGTCCTGCGACCCTCTCGCGGGATGTCCTGGCGAGGCGCTGCTGTGCCGCTACATCGCCACGAACGAAGCCCATGAAATCGTCCTTGTTCCACGCCCCCGACCCCGGGGCACCCGGAAGGTCACGGAGCAGCTCGTCGCCCTGCTCGAGCGTGTCGAACGCCTGACGTGCCGCATCAGCGTCCACGCCCTCACGGACCAGATCCTCGGCCTCTTCCACGCCGAACATGTCGAACCCGCCACGCCCGGCGAACCTGTTGCCACGGTTCGTGATCTCAGCGGCCACGTACTGCCGTTCGAGGATCGGAAGGGCACGATCAGGGTCGAGATAGAACGAAGTCAGCCCACCTACATCGACGCCGTACATGTCGGCGAGCTGCCGCTGGAGATCAGCCGGGGCTGACTCGGCAGCGTTGCGGGCCAGGGTCATGCGGGACTCCAGCTCAGGGAGCCCCACATCGGACCCGATCATGTCCGAGAAGTCCGTGTAGGAGTCATAGAAGCCCGGGGGCAGGCCGTAGAAGCGCATCAGCTCCCTCGCCCGTTCCTCGTACTCGATGACTTCGGACTCCGACATCGCCGGGAGACCAGCCTGCTTGCGCTTCTCGATCGCCTGGAACCGCTGCTTGTACTCAGGCTGCTCGCGGAGCGACTGGATCACCTGCGTCGAAGACTGCCCCGAAACGATCTGATCCATCGCCCACTTCGAGAGACTCTCCAGCCCGTAGGCCCGGAGCAGTTCCTCGATCTGAGACATCGCCGTGTCGTTGATGACCTGCTGGTCAGGCTCGAGCCAGCTCATCGCTTGACCGCCCCGAACGTCTGCATGAGTTCCTCAGCCATCGCCGAAGCTCCCTCGTGTGCGTTGGACGTGTACTGCCAGTCCTCGAGGCCACGAACGAAGCGGCCCGTCTCGTTCACCGTCATCGGACGGATCTCCCCGTTGTCATCGAACTGCACGACCGACTGGAACCTGTCGTCGTTCACGAGATCGACCCCGGCGGCCCCCTCGGGCAGCTCCAGCAGCTCAGCGATCTGCTGCCGGTGCGGCTCGAAGAACTGACCCGGGGTGATCCCCATGTCGAAATACTTGTCGAGGTGAGGGAGCTTCTGACGGGCCTGCTCCATGAACGTCCCCGCGAGGGACTCCTGCGTCTCAGCCCCAGCCAGGAGGGCGTAGGTGTGGTCAAGGGCAGCCTTGTGATCGAGCTTCAGCATGTAGTCGTTCGCCGTCGCCTTGACCCCGTTGTAGAGCGCAGCGCCCTGCCCGCCCTCGAACTGGAACTTCGTGCCCTTCTTCATGTACTCCAGCAGCACGAGGTCGGTGAGCTGGTTATCCGACAGCCCCAACCGCACCCCGATCTCGGCGTACTTCCACGTGTCCTCGCGATCCCACGCGTCAACCGTGTGGTGCCCGAACGTCGTGCGAATCCAGTCGTCTAGGCTGTGCGTGCGCTCACGGATCGTGGATTCCAGCTCGGCAGGGTCCTCGTGCTTCGCCGTGAGGTACTCACGCTCCGAAGCTGAGTGGGTCTGCCAGAACTCGGTGTTGTAGAGCTTCGAGCGGAACTGCGCCTCGTTGAACCCACGGATCGGGTCGAACGACTCCAGCATCAACTCCCGCAAGCTCTCGTCCCCGAGGTCGAGCATCCAAGCGATTGCCGGGTAGTCCTTGCGGATGCGGTCCTCGATGGCGTTGCCGGTCGAGGGGGCCGGGTCGCCCGGCTTCCACCCCGTCTCGGTGATGTAGTTCAACGCTGCCGCAACACCCGAATCCATCAGCCCACTCCTAGCCGCTGGATGGCCTGCCGTGCATCATCCATGTACTGCTGATACGTCCCGTTCGTGTACACCGACCAAGGCTGGAAGCCCCGCTCTCCATACAGAGCGTAGGCCGCCCCAGCGTTCGTGGTCGGGTCCATGAGCGCCTGATCGTCCCCGAACCGGCTGTTGTGAGCTAGCTGGTTGATCTGCCACAACCCGATCGAGTGGTCCGGGTGCGTGAGATTCTGAGCGGTCGGGTCTCCACCGGACTCGCCCATCGCGATTGCTGTGGCGATTGCCAGATCCTCACCACGGAACCCGGCGTTGTACGCCGCTGCTGCGGCTCCATCGATGCCCCCGGCGCCTCCCGCCGTAGCCGTGCCCCCGTGGTTGTGCCCTTCGTGGCCTCCCTTCGGACTGGCCCCGGCCAGCGAAGCGATCGTCGAGTCGATCGTCTGAGGGGTGCCCAGCATGGCGTTCAAGACGATGTCCGCTCGAGAGGCCAGGTCCATGTGCCGGTCTTCTTGCGGCTGAAGCGTCCCAGCGGCCGGGGGCTGGCCGGGAGTGAAGCTCCCTGAGCGCAGCCCGAGCGGCTCGATGTGCCACGGCTCCGACGAGATCGGGAAGTTCAGCCCGTACGCCGCAGCGTTCTGGTGTGCCCACTGCTGCACCTCGGCCGACGAGAACGCGATATCCAAAGCGAGACCGTGGTTGTGGTTCGACTTGCCTGGGGCCGCAGCCAGGTTGCCGGTCCCATTCAGGTACTTCTCGTACAGGACAGCCTGCTCCGTGACCGAGCGGTACCCGCTCGTGATCGAGATGTGCCCGGGGGCGGCAGCCTGAAACGCACCGAACCTCGCCCAGAACTCCGGGTCCAGATTCGTTGTGTCTGCCATCTCACGTACCTCTCACACGGATACTGTCGCCGCCCCGTTGACGCCCAATGCTAGTAGGACCGCCCAACTGAGCGAGCCACTGGTCGTGCGCCTTGGCGAAGCCCATCGCTTCGGCCCCGGCCGGGTCGATGTCGTACACCGCCGTCTTGATCTTCTCTTCGGTTCCCGCAGCGCCCATCGCCTGCTCGAACTCGTAGGTCTCAGCCCTACCGTCGGCGGCAGCCCGCTCGGCTGCGATCGCCTCGGAAGCAGTCGCACGTTCCTGATCGTGCCAGGCCGTGACCATGCCGTCGACCGTGTCCTTGTCCAGCTCCGTGCCCAGCATGTCCCATGCCGTGTTCTGGAACATCGCCTTCAGATCCTCGGTGTTCGTGAGGGCGATCGGCATGGGGGCCGGGGCGGCGGTCGGCTGGTTCACGGGGGCGTTCGGGGACTGGAGCTTCTGATCGAGGGCGCTCTCCCACGTCATGCCCAGCACGTTCGCATCCCCGAGAAGCGACTCGTAGGCCGCGATCGTGGCCGGGTCAGCGTGCCCCGGGGTGAACGTGGCCCCCTCGTCCAGATACCCCGAAGCGACCAACCACTGCTGGAGTTGCGTCAGCTTCGACTGTGACCAGTTCTGGATGCTCGACACGTCCGACGAGTCGTACAGGTTCCCCGACGTGATGCTTGGGGGGTTGTACGTCGGGGGAGGGCCACCACCATGCTCGTACCAGCCCCAGCCCGTGAGGCCGCCTGGCTTGTACTGGTCGTGCCCAATCGCGTAGTCACCGCCGAGAACACCATCCTCGGTCTCTTCGGCAATTACTGGCGGCTTGTCGCTTGGAGCCATGTCATTCCTCCGGTGGAGATCCCGAGGTCAGGTCGGTGGGGATCTCGTGGCTCAACACGCGATCCCACATGTACTGGAAGTGCTCGTTCTCTGAGGCATATTCCTCGCCCCAATCCCACAACCACTCGACGAGGGGGCGACCCGTCTTGCCTTCCGTGAACCCGTCACGAATCACTGTGCCAGTCCCACCTTCCGGTGTCGACAGCCCAGCCTCATCGAGCGCATCAGCAACCTGCTTGCGCTTCGTCATGTAGTCGTTGAACGGCTCCCACACGTCGAGTTCACCAGCGAACTCTTCGTTCTCCCACGCCCGGGTCATCTGCTCCATCATCTCTTCGGTGTCCTTCTGGCCTCGAGAGCCAGACACCTCACGGAAGCCCGGGTACGCCCCGGCGTAGTACGCCTCCCACTCCCTCAACCACTGACGCCCCTCCGGGGTGTCGGCGACGCCCGCTTCCTTGGCGGCATCACGCTTCTGGTTGAAGTGATAGGACCCGATCGCGTTGTTGATCTCATCGGCGCGCTTGTCGTGCTCGGTCAGCAGCCGCCCGCCGTACAAGTACTCATACGACGAGTTGTACGCCTGAGAGTCGATGTCCTCCCCGACGCCGGGAGCCCACAAACCGAGGATCTGGTCGTAGTCGCTGCGGCGGTCGCCGGACTGATCCCGAATCCACTTGTAGCCCGTCGCCGTGACCGACCCGCCGTAGTGCTGCGTCGAAGTCTGCGGGTGGGCAGCGCCATACAGGTAGTCCCCGTACCGCTCATGGAACTTGTCCTTGCCGATCTCGTAGCCGTACTCGTCGAGTAGGTCGTAGTACTGCTCCGCGATCGAATAGGCCGGGACGGTTCGGCCGTTCTCCAGCTCGACCATCCACACCGGGATCGGGGCCGAAGGAGACACGAACGTCGCAGCCGTCATCAGCAGGCCAAGTCGGAACGAACGGTTATTGGCGTCATCGAGCAGTCGTGCCCATTCCTTGTCCACGATCGACGGATCGTCGTGGGTCAAGTCGTAGTCGCCCGTCGTCATCAAGTAGTCCATCGCCCGGTTGCGAAGCCGGGTGCGGTACTCGGGATCGTTTGTCAGCGTCTTGATGCCCCGGTCCAACCAGTTCGGGATCAACTCCCGCCACATGTCGTTCGGGTCGAGGGACACCTCGCCGTACGGCATCAGGATCTCGTCCAGCCAATCGAGGGCCGGGTCGTCGCCGACCCCGAGAGCGTTCGTGATCGCCACGTACGGGTACTGGACCGCAGGCCCGAAGCCCGGCAGCACCTCGGTCATCAGCGACAGACCGGCCAGGCGGCCCTCGAGCGTGATCGGCATACCCAGCACGTAGTCGCTCGCCATCCACGATGGCATCGGGTACGTGAAGACTTCTTCGCCCCACTGGTTGGTGTGGAACACGCCCGAGCCGGTGCCCTCGTCGGAGAACATCCCATCGAAGGCGTCCATGTCGCCGCCCGCCATCATCCTCATGGCATCGACGAACTCGTCCTCAGCGTCAGGCTGCTCATCGCCGGTCACCTGATCGACCCACGTGTTGAAGCCCTCGGAGCGTCCAGCCTCGACGCCCTGCTGGAGCCTACGGAGACGGTTCGGGCGAGCCGTGAACTGATCGGTCCACACCTTCACCATCTCGCCCCAAGCCTCACCGAACGGGGCGACGAGGTGCATCGTGTCCGCGAACTGTGAACGGTTCGCCACGTCGTAGAGCAGCTTCTTCGTCTCGTCGAGGGCGTACCCCTTGGCGAGCATGTACGCCTCTTCGGCGTCCACGGAGAGGTCCATTGTCGTGGCGGTAGTCCCCGGGGCCAGTTCTTCGCCGTACCCCAGCGTGGCCGCTTCTTCAGCAGCTTCATCGATGTCGGCCTGGCCGACTGGGCGGTTCATGTCGACCGGCTTCGGGACCTCGGAGCGGGCCGTGGCCCGAACCTTGGAAGGATCGTCGATCGCCTCGATCCGATCCGCGAGGTTGTTCAACGACTGCTGACCCGAACGCCGATCGAGGAAGTTCATGCCTCGCTTCCCGGCGTTGTTGAGGAACGCTTGCAGGCCCGACACCTGCTCGAGCATCTCCGGGGCCTCGTCCGCCGCAGCCTTGAGGTCCTCGACCGACATGCCAGCCTTCTCGGCTGCCCTCTCCCACTCGCTTGCCGAGAGCTTCGGCACGGCGGCGGGAGTCATGTCGATCACATCGGTCGACCCAGCAGCAGCACGCCGCAGATCCCCGGCAACCTGAGTGCGAGCCGCAGGCGACATGAACGGAGCCAGACGCTCCACGTCCTCGAGGAACTGGATGCGCCACGCCACCGACCGAGAGAGCTGGTTCGTCGGGGCCGACATCAGCCAGTAGAACGACCAGTCCATGAAGCGGTTGTAGATTTCGCCGACCTTGCCCGTCTTCCCGTAGTCGGTCTCGGCCCGAACGCCGTAGTTGACCTGCGGGAGCACCTCGTCGTACTGCGGCAACAGCGTGTGCCCGTCGCCCTTCAGCATTTGCCGGACACCTTCCTTGAACTCGGGGGTCATCCCCGGCGAGTTCGCATCCCAGAAATCGACCATTCGGGAAGGTCGACCCGTGCCCGGGTTGTAGGAGACCCGGCCCTTGCGGACCACGTCGAGGATGTCGGGGTTCATCTGGAACTGCTGGTTCAGCCGATCGAAGATTGACTGCACGTAGGCGTCCGAAGCGGCCCGGCTCGTAGCCAGGTCGCCGTCAACATCTGCGTACTGAATCCTCGCGCCCTCGGGGTCTCTGGCCTTCGAGGCCACGATCTCATCGCGGAACGTGCGACCGTCTCCATTCCAGAACCACGCCTTCGTCTTGTCGATCCCGTTGTCGACCAAGAACCGAGACACTGGGTTGTCGGCCTGAATCGCGATCTCGTCAGCGACGTTGTCGATGAACTCGTCGATCGACTGGTCAGTGTGCAGATTGGCTCTGTCGACCCTGTTCCAGTTCCGCTTCAGGCGCCCACCCGAGCGATGCCTCCACCCGCCGTGCGTCTCAGCCAACGACTGCTTGAGGGACGTGACCAGCTCCCGAGCGCCCTTGTCGTCGAGCAGCTCCAGCATCTTGGTCGTGCGAGCCTGACCCCGACCCCCGTACGCCATCAACCCGGAGACGTAGTGGATGGGGTGCGTGAACAGATTGTCGAACCCGGTAGCCGCCAAGCGGAACTGTTCCTCGCCGATCACCCGCAGAGGCCAAGCGAAACGCAGTAGCGCCGACCCCTTCCAGATGTCGTTCAGCCCGTCGGCGATGATGTAGCTCTTGCGCTTCTCGATGATCGAATCGAGCGCCGCCCCAGCCTTCAGAGCCTTGCGGTCAGCCTTGTAGCCCATCGTCCGCATCGACGGACGAGCCGTCGCAGCCTTCAACTCCCGAGCCGAAGGCAACGGCATCACAGAATTCGCCAGCTCAGAGTTCAGATGCGCTCGGGCAGCCATCGCCTCGCCACCCTCGACGAAGCCCCACACGTTCTGGTTCTCACCCAGCTCGTTCACCCAGAACGTCTGGTTCTCGCGAAGCTCTGAGGCGTACGCCCGGGTCAGCTTGTCAGCGAACTCGTCGACCGAACCCTGCGTCAACTTCGTCCCCAGCCCGACCCTGTTCAACATCGTCGGAGCCATCCACTGATCGCGGATCGTTGCCCCCACGACGTTCTGCAAGATGTCGATCGCAGTGTCGAACCGCTCAACCTCAGACGTTGCACGCATCGCCTTGTCCATGCCCTCCTGCATCAGATGGGCGCGATACGGGGAGTTGCGGAACGACTTGGACAGATGCGAGTTCTTCAGCACCCGTTCCATCTGACGAACGAAGTCGTTACCGTCCGTCAGACTGACCGTCGAAGCGGGCATGTAGGACAGCAGTCGAGAGCGGCGACCCGCCATCCTCGAACCAGCCGTCACGTTGCCGGTCACACGCTGGATACGGGACAGTTCCTCCGTGTGATGCGGAAGGTACTGGAACTGGTTACGGAGACTCACCCCGGCCTCTTCCCCGATGATGCGAGCCACAACATCAGGGTTGGTCTCATCAGCCAGGCGCACCGCCATCTCGGGCTCGAAGTTGCGCCCCGTCTTGATCCAGATGTCCGAGGGTGATGGGTTCGCAGCGATGTTGCGGGACATTCGCCCGTACGCCTCACTGCTCAGCCACGAAGCGATCTGAGAGTCAGTGCGGAGAGAACGCAGGCCCGGGCGCATCGCACGAGCCGCGAACATCAGGGCCTCGTCCAGCAGGATCTCCGACGGGCCGTATACAGCCTTGGCGAAGTCGATCGACCCCGAGATCGTGTTGTACCAAACGTCGTCCGGGTTCACTGGAGTCGTGGCCGCAACACCCGAAGCGATCATCCGGCCCACCGTCGCAACATGCCCATCGACGAGCGGAGAATCCAGCTCACGCTGGTAGCGCAACAGCTCTGCGCCGCCCTGCGGAATCCAGCCGTCACCCCAAAGCTCATCGAAGCCGAGGTTCTCGCCCTCATGGGGGTACAGCACCTTCAGGGCCTCACGCTGCTGAGTGTCGTAGACCCCGTAGTTCCAGTTCCCCGTCATCATGTCGATGGTCACGCCAGCATCAGACTGACGCCAGTTCTGCTCACCGAACGCCGCCATGCCGAACATCGACGGGATCGCTGAGTAGTCCCCAGTCTCCTTCGCCTCCTGAGCAGTCTTGTACGCAGCCTCGTAGCCAGAAACGCCCGGGAGCCGGGTGATGTCCCGCTCCTTGACGGCCGCCCCAGTCTCACGGATCGACGAATCGACCATCTGAAGCCCGGACTCCGCAGCGATGAAGAAGATGCGCCCCGTCGTCTTCGCCGAGTCCACGAACCGCTCGGTCATCGACAGAGGCTCGGTACCCATCCGCATCGTCTCGCCCGACGCCCTGGTCATATCCCACATATCAGGGTCTTCGCGGCGAAGCTGGCTGGTGATCTCGTCGAGCTGAGCGTCGCTGTACCCGCCAGCGTTGATCTGCTCCTGATTCGAGAGGCTCTGCCACATCTCGGCGACGTACGCCCGCTCGGTCCACGTCCCGCTCTCGGTCCCCACCTTCGATGACGGGTCACCTCGAGGTGTCAACTCGTCCCCGGCCCAGACCGGAGCACCGATCAGCGACTTGCCCTTAGCGGTCGCTGAGTACGGCAGGCTGAAACGCATGGCGAACTCTTCCTCGGACAGATCGCCCGCACGAACTTCCTTCGCAGCGGCGATCATCTCGTCGGTCGAGTTCATCTGCCCAACGAGCCCGGCCCGAGGATCTCGGACGTTGCGGTCGAGGGACGCTTCGTGCTGAGCGTGCGCCTCCTTGATCGTGGAAGCCGCCGAAGACAGAGCGTTCTGGACAGCGCCCGGGCGCGAGTTCTGCCGCCCACGGAACTTCCACGTCGAACCGAATAGTTCCTCGCCGACAGCGTCAGTAGCGTCGAGGGCATCTTGGGTGTGCGCCTGGCCCGGGTTCTCCCGACCACGGAACAACGACGAGGGAGCCGACGACTCTTCGCGGGTCTGACGCAGCGTCACGGGACTGTCCCCGATCAGCATGTTCGACGATGTCGAGTTCAGAGCGTTTCGCACACTCTGAGGCATGTACTGGACCAGCCAATCGCGCTTGGTCCGAGCAGACTCACGGGCCACAGCCTCGGTCTGAGGATCATCGGCCCCGAACCCGTCACGGGCCAGACCAATCTTCACCTGATCGTCCATCCACCAGTAGCGCCGGTTGATCTTGACCAGATTCTTGACCTGATCGATCCCGATGTTGTCGGCGAACCTCTCGGCACGCTTCTGCTGTCTGCGGGCGGCCTCGGCCTTTATCTCATCGAGCCAGCGATCCCACACGTCACTTTCCCCGCCTTCGCCAGTTCGCCTCGACCAGTTCCCTCAAGCCCTCCGAGGGATACCTCCGGTAGAGCGCAGCGAGGATCGCGGGAGTGTCGTCGGCAGAATCGAACGCCGGACCCACACCCGGCCCCTGAGCCAGCCCCGACTGGATCGGCTCGCCCGGGCGAATCGATGGGTCCAACATCCCGGGGACATCATCGGGAGTCGGGGGTGGGGAGACGGGAGCCGGGGATGCAGGGGAAGTAGGGCCGCTCGCAGCAGCCTCTAGTTCCTCCCGCTCCCCGTAGGTCGTCGACCCTGGAACGATCGGAGCGTCCTGAAGGTCCGTCCTGTTCGGATAGGCCTGGCCCTCGGTGCCTGTGCTTCGACCTCTACCTCTCGGCACAAGCGTCTCCTACTTCTTTTTGGGGGCCTTCTTCTTGGCCTTCTTCTTCTTGGGGGCTGAAGCCTGCGTCGAGTCGAGCGCAGCGGCGTAGGTGTCGAACGACTTGCCGTCGCACGTCCACTTCGTCGTCATGCCTCCATTGCCGTCAGGCACAGATACGGACTGGATACGGCCCTTCATCAGTGGGCCTCCCTGTGGGGGATGTAGCCCCCAGCCTCGCCCTCGGCTTCGTCGACCACGTCGGCGTTGTCGGTCGTGCTGCCCGTGCGGAGCGTCGAGGTGGGGTCGGCCTTGCGGAGCCGAGACTCGCCATCGAACACGTCCTCACGACCAGCAGCGGGGCCGGTTGACCCCTGACCGCTGACCGTCCTGTGGCCTCCAGAGTCAGGCGAGACCTCGAAAGGTCTCGGCTTCCTCATGGATCAGCCGCGCTTGTTCTTACTCGACGAAAGGCCCTTGCCCTGCGAGCTGTTCGAGTCCCGGCCACCGTTCACTCGCTGGGAGTTGACGGTGCGAGATGCACTCGCGTCCTGAGCCTTCACATCTTCCTGCGGATTCTGCATCGTGACCTCCTTGGGGTCAGTCAGATGATAACCACGACTTGGGGGCCGAGTCACGGACTAGGCGGGAGCGCCCCGGCGAACCCCACCTTCACGCTCGGCGCTCAACGTCATATTCGGCTGGCGCAGCGCCCCGAGCAACAGCCCGAGATTGCGGCCGCCAGGCATCGACTGTTCGGGCGGCGGGATCGTTCCCTCCTCGAGGCCCGGCATCGCTCCAGCCTCGGGGCCAGCTCCACCCATCATCGCCTGCTGCTGAGCCATCTGCGCTTCCATCATCTCGGCCTGGCGCTTCTGGACATCTTCCTGCACCTTGTCCCATGCCTGCTCGATGTCCATCTTGTCGGTCAGCACGAGACGCTTCAGCTTCGCCAGATCACCACCGCTCATCGGAGACTCCGGGTTCGCAGCGTCAGCCTGCACCTTCGACAAGAACGCCATGTCAAGCGCCTCGGCAGTGATGAGATCCTTCTCGTGTTCGACATCGGTGACCATCGGGTCGATCTCCATCGCCCGTTCCTTGGACATGGTCTGCATCCCGACACGCTGACCCGTGAGGATCATCAGAGCGTTCTCGTCAGCCCCGGCGTAGGCGTAGGACACCGTGTTCTCGTCAGTGTCGAACGTCTCGGTCGGGGTGTACTCGACCTTGCCCTTCGAGTTCGGCCACGACACGTAGAAGGACTTCGACTCGCCTCCGAAGTACGCCTTGTCGATACCGACAGCGATCCGGTTCTCTTCGGTCATCGACAGAGCCAGGATCTCTTGATGCTCTTGGATCGGCATGTCGATCGCCGCGCCCATCACCTGAGCACCACGACGCCCAGTCCGCACGTTCACGCCGCCGTACCCTCCGAACTCTGCGGGGATCGATGCTTGGGTGCGCTGCCCATACTCGAGGCGGTCGATCGCCTCGTTCGTCTGGAACTGCGGGTCGACCGGGAACTTTGTGATCGAACCCCCGTGCACGACGCCGGGCTGGCCGGTGAGCGGGTTCGGGATCTGCTCGATGTCAGCTCGTTCGTTCGGGTTGTCGAGCACCCACGTCTCTTGGAAGATGCCCTTGAATGTGGCGTGCACCGACAGAGCCATCAGCATCGCCTCGGTCTGGTACATGCCCAGAATCCCGTCGAACTGACCCTTCGACCCGTTCAGGTTCACACGCTTCGGCATCACGACCGGGGTGACCCCGAGACGGTTCGGGGCGTGCTCCAGCACGACGACCTGGCCGGTCTGGATCGACGGCCCTCGAGACCCGTAGCCCCGGTCGCGGTCCTGGGGCTGACGACCGAGAGCGATCATCGTCATCTGGTCGGCGTCGTAGTATTCGAGGATCGTGTACTCGTCCTCGTACCCGAACGACTCGCCCTTGTAGAGCTTCTGATACGCCTCGGGCCAGCGAGCATGAATCCACGCCCCCGAGTGCGTCGTCGAGAAGATGATGTCCTCGGGCCGCAGATCGTCGGGCTCACCCCACTCGTTCGGAAACGACGTGAGCGGGTCACGCACGTGCCACTTCGGGGAGCGGTACGCACTGCACGGCTTGATAAGCACAGGCGATGCCGAGTACCCGAGCAGATGCCGGGCACGCTTCCGCAGCAGCAGCGACATGCGGGACTTCTCCCACCAGCCGAGGGTTGCTCTGCGGCGGCGCTCTGCGCGTGCGTCGTGTTCCTTGTAGCCGGGGCGCATCGACGGGTAGTCGAGCTGAGGCAACACCGACGCGATTCTCATGGCGTGCTGATCGAGACCCTGCTGGGTCAAGTTCGGAACGGCAGGACGCTCGGCTGCGTTCAACTCAGGCAGTGGAAGGATCGTCTTGTCGTCGTACACCCGCGCTACTTCACGCATGCGGGAGTGGACTTCGGACTGCGCCTTCGCTCGTCGCTCGTACTCCGACGCGATGTCTGCGGGGCTTCGCATGGCCGCAAGGATAACTACCTAGAGCCGAGCAGGTCTACCATCCCCGACGCAGCAGCCATCGGACCTCCGGCAGAGGACGCCCACGAAGGCATCTTCTCGATGGAGGTGGGGATGGCATCGGGGTTTCGGCCGAGCATCTTTTCGAGGTTGTGGAAGAGGAACCAGCACGCCATGACCTGATCGTCCTCGACCTGCTTCGGGTACCGGGTGATCTCTTCGATGAACTTCAGCGAGTACACCCGGGTCTTGTCTCGGTGGTCTTCGCGGTACGGGATGCGAACAGCTCCGGTCTTGAACGAGTCACGGATCATGGCGACACCGATGTCAGGGTCGGCCTTGTTCGCAGCGGTCGTGTGCGGCACGACCAAGATGCGCTTGGAGGCAGCCCACGTCTTGAACCACGTGAACTGCAAGAAGAACCTCTGCGCTGCGTTCGCCTCGAACACGACGTGGGAGAGTGGGATGCCCAGGCGCTCGGCAACACCGGCCCAGTCATTGAGCAACCCGACGACCTGGCCGTTCGGCAAAGCGTCGAGGAAGTCGGACGCTTCCATGCGTGACTTCTCGGTGGCGATCAGGTAGCAGAGCTTCGTCTTCTGATGCACCAGCCACCACTGCACGGCCCAGTATTTCGAAGGGGAGGGGTCGGCTGTCACGACCGAGATGAACGGTGGCTCGAAGCCCTCGGGCACCTGCCACATACCCCGGTCGCGATCGAGGCAGCCCGGGTACTCGACGTCCTTCTCTTTCCCTCCATCGATCCAGACTCTCGGCACGAGCGTGTCGTCAGCGGACATGTCCTTCTGCTGGTACACGGTCTCGTAGCGCGATGGGCTGTTCGCCTTCAGTGCTCGAAGGTCACGCCACGACACACGCTGAGGGTCGAGCAGGCAACCCTTCGGCCAGGCAGGGTCCAGGGGCTTGTGACGCTTCTGGCAGTTCGTCTCGTCGTGGGCTGGGAAGATGATGTGGTGATACTTCTTCGGCTGGTTGGCGAGGTCGACGAGGTAGGCGTCATCGTCGAGGTCTTCGAGGTCTTCGTCGTTGGCAGCGATCTTGTCGAGGGCGTAGCGGTAGAGGTCGTCGGGGGAGAGCCTCTGCCCGATGAGAACGAACAAGCCACCTCGGTCGATGCGGGTCTCGGCTTCGGCGTCTAGGAACTCACGCTGGTTCTCGATTGCAGCTTCGGAACGGATCGTCTCCTTGTCGACGAGGTCATCCCAGATGGCTAGGTCGACTCGCATACCGAGCGAATGAGAGTCCATCCCGAACGAGGTGACGGTGGCTTCTTTCTCGTCGATGGCGATGTCGTCGTGCTGCTGCACGATGAACGACTCACGTGTCCACATGTCGTAGCCGGAAGCGTCGGGCTTGAAGGGTCCGTAGTCAGCCCAGAGCGTCGAGGTCGCTGGCACGGCCATGCCTCGGTCGATGTCTTCGATGGACGGCTCGATGGGAGCTGAACGTTCGAGGCTTCGCTTGAGGCGGTTCGTGAATCGGGTTGCGGACTTCTGGGACTTGGAACCTTGGAGGATTCGGATGCGTCGGTTCTTGGCGATGAGCCAGGCCTGGAGGTCGTGGGAGAGGGTGGACTTACCTGAGCCTGGCGGGACGTTGAGGATGAGGAACTCTCGGTCCTCGGTTGCCATGAGCGTGGTGATGATCTCTTGGGCTTCGAGGTGCCAGGGGAGGGGCACTCTCCCGAAGTAGCGACGACGGAAAAGGTCGAAGTTGTCGAGGGCTTCGGCTGGGAACTCCGCGAGGTCGTCGTAGGGGATGGGGACCGAGGGCAGGATGTCGTTGCCGGTCTTCTTGTCTTCGGGTCTCCAGCCTCGATCGACGTAGGCCGACAGTTCCTTGTCATGTCGTTCTGCCCAGTGCTTCGAGACACCTGCGTGTTTGGCGGCGAGGACCTGTGACATGCCGGACTTGCGACCTTCGATGTATCGCTGGATCTTGGCGATGTCGACGGTGAAGAAGTTGGGGCGGTTGCCTCGAGAGTTCTTGGCGCCTGAGTTCGCGTTGCCTGACATGCGGGTGACTCTAGTCCTTGATAGGGTGACTATCTATGACAAGGATCTCGAACTTCCTCATCGACGAAGTATGCACACGCATCACCGGGGTCGTGGTCATCGCCGCGACATTGGTCGGGGTGCTCATCTACCTCGGGTTAATCCTCGAGCTGGCGGGCCAGGACATCGAACTACTCGGGCGACAGTTCTGGTTGGTTGCGGCGGTCGGGTTGGCGTTGCCCTGCGGATGGTTCGTGGCGTACGGGGCGTACGTCGGGTTGTACTGCGGGGCTCAGCTCGT
>SPKZ01018432.1_pt1 | contig 31149 bp, 21 predicted proteins | sample 2456571 | NCBI WGS metagenome assembly SPKZ01 (sample SAMN11192286, study PRJNA482655) | marine metagenome | biome: ENVO:00000447; feature: ENVO:00000244|ENVO:00000211|ENVO:00000569|ENVO:00002023; material: ENVO:00002151; isolation source: ocean water from marine abyssalpelagic zone ... | reverse complement strand
TTGGTTGTGCGTCTCGAAGGTACGAACGTCGAAAAGGGCAAGCAGATCCTCAAGGATAGCGGCCTAAAAATTGAAACTGCTGATGGCATGGGTGACGGGGCGAAAAAAATCGTCGCCGCCACTTCCTGAGGAGAGACTGATGAGTGTTCTAGTTGGACCAGATACCAAGCTTGTAATTCAGGGAATCACCGGTAACACCGGCTCCTTTCACGCCCTCGGCTGCATTGCCTACGGCACCAACGTGGTGGCGGGTTGTACCCCCAACCGTGGCGGCGAAGTCTTTAAGGCCAAGGGGCCCAAAGACGAAGACGTCAACGTCCCGGTCTTCAATACGGTCAAAGAAGCCGTAGAAGAGTCCGGAGCCAACACCTCGTGCATCTTCGTCCCGCCCCCGGGTGCCGCTGACGCCATTCTCGAAGCCACCGCCGCCGGCTGTGACCTCGTGATCTGCATCACCGAAGGCATCCCGGTCATGGACATGATCAAGGTACGCCGAGCGCTGGAGGGTTCGAAAACCACCCTGCTCGGCCCGAACTGCCCCGGTATCATCACCCCCGGCTCCTGCAAGATCGGCATCATGCCCGGTCACATCCACTTGCCTGGCAAGTACGGCGTCATCTCCAAGTCGGGTACCCTGACCTACGAAGCCGTAGGCCAGCTCACCGCCCTCGGCATGGGTCAGTCGACCTGTATCGGCATCGGCGGCGACCCCGTCGCCGGCATGGACTTCATCGACGCACTCAAACTGCTCAACGACGATCCTGACACCGAAGGCGTCATGATGATCGGTGAGATCGGTGGAAACGCCGAGGAGAAGGCCGCTGAGTGGATCAAAGCCAACATGAAGAAGCCGGTCGCCGGTTTCATCGCAGGCACGACGGCTCCTCCCGGCAAGCGCATGGGCCACGCCGGCGCCATCATCAGCGGTGGCAAAGGAACGGCCGCCGACAAGATCGCAGCTCTCGAGGCTGCTGGCGTGAAGGTCGCGCCGACTCCGGCAGACATGGGCGTTACGCTCCAGTCGATGCTCTGAGCCGAACCGACGCGTAAAACGGCCCCGTGCGGAGATACCGCGCGGGGCTTTTTTGCGTCCGGTTCATGAAGTTCCAGTAGTCCGGGACTTCCCGATCTTGGAAACCACGCACTCCAGACAAGGGTCGGGATCTGCCGGCGCCCCGATCCGGTAAATACGCCCTTAGCACTAGTCTTGCCCCCGAAAATGGCCTACCTGCTCGGCCAGAACGAATTGAGCCACAGGCTCCCCCCCTCCCCCAAAGATTTCTTAGGAGACACCATGAGTGTTCAGCGCACCCTCTGCATCATCAAGCCCGACGCCGTCGAAAAGCGTAAGCAAGGCGCCATCATCCAGCATCTGCTCGACGAGGACTTCAAAGTCATCGCTATGCAGCAGATCCAATTGAGCCAGACCCAGGCCGAGGGTTTCTACGCCGTGCACAACGAGCGTCCGTTCTTCGGTGAGCTGGTCGAATTCATGACTCGTAGCCCGGTGGTGGTCATCGCCCTCGAGCGTGAAGATGCCATCGCCCACTACCGCAAGGTCATTGGCGCCACCAACCCGAAGGATGCCGCCGACGGCACCATCCGTAAACTCTACGGCACCGACATCGGCGAAAACGCCGTGCATGGTTCGGACTCGGAAGAGAACGGCCTGATCGAAACGAACTACTACTTCAAGGGTCACGAGCTGCTCTGATCGCGACCACCCCCAACGAAAAACGGCGACCCCTCGGGAGTCGCCGTTTTTCCTTTGTCGCCGTCTTATTGCTGCAGTGGCAGCCCGTCGCAGCCGCCGACTACGGCGCTGGGGCGGACTACGCCGTGATGCCGTCAATGATGGCGTTCAACGTCGCGCTCGGGCGCATAGCCTTCGTCGTGACGTCGTCGTCCAGTAGATAATAACCGCCCAGCTCTTGTGCCGGGCCTTGGACTGCGAGCAACTCGGAGTTGATAGCGTCCTCTGCGTCTCCTAGCGCCTTAGCGATGGGAGCGAACTGAGCTTTGAGCGCTGCGTTGTCGCTCGCAGCGAGGGCGCGGGCCCAGTACAAGGCCACGTAGTAGTGGCTGCCGCGGTTGTCCTGTTCGCTCACCTTGCGGGAAGGGCTCTTGTTCTGCAGCAGGTACTGAGTGGTCGCGTCATCGAGCGTCTTGCCTAGCAGGGCTGCATTCTTGTTATCGCAACTGCTCGCCAAGTGGTCGAGAGACACGGCTAGAGCCAAGAACTCACCGAGAGAGTCCCAGCGGAGATGACCCTCTTTCTCGAACTGCTGAACGTGCTTGGGAGCCGAGCCGCCCGCGCCCGTTTCAAACAGGCCGCCGCCATTCATCAGCGGAACGATGGAGAGCATCTTGGCGCTGGTGCCCACCTCGAGAATGGGGAACAAATCCGTCAGGTAGTCTCGCAGCACATTGCCCGTGACCGAAACGGTGTCCTTGCCTTCGGCAATGCGTTCCAGCGATAGACGCGTGGCCGCCGCCGGAGCCATGATCTGGATGTCCAGACCGCTGGTGTCGTGGTTCTTAAGATACGCCTTCACCTTTTTCAGAAGCTGAGCATCGTGGGCCCGGGTCTCGTCGAGCCAGAATAAGGTCAGGGTGCCGGTGGCCCGTGCGCGACTGACGGCCAGCTTGACCCAATCAACGATGGGCGCGTCCTTGGCCTGACACATACGCCAGATGTCGCCCTCGCCGACATCGTGAGCTAGCAGCTCTCTTCCGTCTTCATCCAGTACGCGAACGCGCCCGGCACTCGCCAGCTCGAAGGTCTTGTCGTGAGAGCCGTACTCCTCGGCCTTTTGCGCCATCAGACCGACGTTCGGCACGCTGCCCATCGTCTTCGGATCCAAGGCGCCGTGCTTTTTGCAGAAATCGAAGACCTCTTGGTAGACGGCGGCGTAGCTGCTGTCGGGAATGACCGCCTTGGTTTCCTGCAAAGCGTCGCTCTTGTTCCACATGCAGCCGGACGTGCGAAGCATGGCGGGCATGGAGGCGTCAACGATGACATCGCTGGGCACATGAAGATTCGTGATCCCACGGCTCGAGTTCACCATGGCCAAGTCGGGGCGTGCCTCGTAAGCCGCGAGGATATCGTTCTCGATCGTCTTGCGTTCGGCCTCTGGCAGCGTGCCTATCTTAGCGAGCAGATCGCCGAAGCCGTTGTTTACGTCTACGCCTAGTTTCTCCAAGGTCGCTTTGTGCGTGCTGAAGACGTCCTTAAAAAAGACTTTGACGCAGTGACCGAAGATGATCGGATCGGACACCTTCATCATGGTGGCCTTCATGTGGAGAGAAAACAGAATGCCCTGACTCTTGGCATCGCCAATCTGTTCCTCGAGGAAGCTGACCAAGGCAGTCTGGCTCATCACTGTACCGTCGATAATTTCCCCTGCCAGTAGCGCGATGCCGTCTTTCAGAACCTTGACTGTGCCGTCGGCTGAGACGTGCTCAATGCGAACGGTCGACGCCGACTCAATGGTTACGGACTTTTCGTTGGAGCGAAAGTCACCTGAGCTCATTGTGGACACATGAGATCTGGAATCGCTCTTCCACTCTCCCATCGGGTGCGGGTTGTTGCGGGCGTACTCTTTGACGGCCGCGGGCGCCCGACGGTCCGAGTTTCCTTCGCGCAATACCGGATTCACTGCGCTGCCCTTGATCTTGTCGTAACGCGCCTTGACGTCTTTCTCGTCGTCGGTCTTGGCATCCTCGGGATAGTCCGGGATGGCGAAGCCGCGCTTCTGGAGTTCCGCGATCGCATCGTTCATTTGCGGCACAGAAGCGCTGACATTAGGTAGCTTGATGATATTGGCCTCCGGAGTCTGCGCTAAGCGGCCGAGCTCGGCGAGAGCGTCCGGGATCTTCTGAGCGTCCGTCAGCTTGTCGGGAAAGTTCGCGAGGATGCGAGCTGCCAAGGAGATATCCTGCAGCTCGACATGGATGCCCGACGATGCCGTGAAGGCGCGGATGATGGGCAGGAACGAATAGGTCGCCAAGGCGGGCGCTTCGTCTGTCTTGGTATAAATGATCGTCGAGTTTTGGGTCATAGCGGCTTGTCCAAAACGGCCAAGCAGCCGATGAGGCTGGAGCCGAAAAATATCGCCGCCTGGATTAGCGCATACTCGGCAGCAGAGCTAGGGCGCGTCGAAACAACCCGCGTCAGACACCGGTTGGCGCCCGGGGTGGGGCAATTGCCGGTGGTTTTGGCAATTCCCAACGCACAAGGCCGCCCCACCCCGAGGAGCGGACGGCCCAGCTGCGGCAGCGATTGTCCGGAAGGCTAGCTCTTCGCGTCTGCGATCTTGAATTCGACCCGACGATTTTTCTCGTGGCAGGCATCCGTCGCCTCGGGACACATGGGCTCCGCTTCGCCGGCTCCCTTGGCATTCAAGGTCTGGGTGACGCCGCGAGATTTCAGCGCCTCCACTACGGATTCGGCACGGCGTTCTGACAAGCTTTGATTGTGCGAGTGGTCGCCGTTGGTATCCGTGTGGCCAACGATGAGCAATGCGGCGAGCTCCTTGTGATTCTTGAGCGCAGTGGCGATGTGGTCGAGCAGTTCACCGGAGTCCGAGAGGATCTCGTCACTGTTGTAAGCGAACTGGATCTTCTGATCGATGGTCAGGTGGTCCCCCTCGACGTGCACGTCTGTAGGCTCTTCCACTTTGGGTTCCGCGGCGGCTACGACCGGTGCTTCCTCGACTGCTGCGGGCTCAGCTGCCACCTCGGGTTCGGGTGTCTTCGCGTTGATAGAGAGAGATGCCTTGCCGCTGCATGCTGTGAGCGAGCCGGCCAGCAATAATCCCAGCACTGAAGTAGTAAGCGATAATTTCATTATATTCCTAATGACCTTCGTCATGTAAAGAGCGCGGGACAGCGTGGCACAATCGACAACACCCCCGCGCCGATATGCAGCACAGAGCCATATACCCTCGCCGGGGCGCAGATCTTCCCTGGGGCTTCAACTGGCCAAAATGGACCGCTGCCAGCGCAATGGCCTCTGGGGCCGTGGAATCTAATGCCGCGGGATCTTAGGTCGGTGCTTAGCGAAAGTTCTGGCTCGCCCAGATGCTGCCGTCCGCGAGCTCGACGAAGGCACACGCCACCTCGGTGTAGTCGGTGCTCGACATGTTGAGGTAGTGGCCGTGTTCGGAGAACGGCTCCCCCGGGCCTTCGTCCCACATGCTCTGGAGGCAATCGTTGATGATGGCGCCAGTGCTGCGCCGGTCTCCGCAGGTGTTCTGAGCCCATTCGCCGCAGTCGCCGAAATTGGCGTGGGACGCAGACGCGGCGCTGTCCGCCAGTCCTTGGGTGTCAGCGCAGGACTCGCCGTCGCTCCAGCGAGTCAGAGGCGGCAATCCCTCCGTGGCGCGAAACGCGTTGATGGCGTCGACACACTCCGTACGAGCCGTGGCGAAGGCGTCCTCTCCGCCGCCGCTGCTCATCCCGTCGCCGGTAGCCAAATCGGCGTCTGAGCACGCGCCCCCCGCGATCAGCAGAGTGGCGATGGCCGCGAGCCAACTCATTCGGGAACGGTCTCGTATCGGAGATTGGGGTCGCTTCATGACGGTCACTTCATTGGGGCCAATTCACGAGTGGGCCCAGCGAAGAGGTTATCACGAGCTTCGGTCCAGCTCCGGGGGGGACAACGGCAACGATCGAGCGGGAAATCTCGGCTCGACTCAGAGTTCGGCACGGCCCTTGCGATGTCCCAGGGAGAAACCCTATTTCCCGGGCAATATCGAGATTCTACTGCGCAAGACTCGTACATTTGCGCAATCACTAGGCCTTTTCGGCGTCCGGACGCGCTCATCGCCCCTACTGGCACCCTCATGACTCATCCCTGCTCTTCACTCCCCTACCGGCTACGGGCCGCCGGACTGCTGCTCCAGCTCACGGCGGTGGGCGTGCACAGGCATGCTGGGCATCGACGACGACTACGTGGAAGCCTACCCGACCACCAGCAGCGACTCGGCTCAGCTCAGCGACACGCCGGAGGCCGTGGACGCAGGCGACATAAACGCCGAGTCGAAGCCCGATGCGGGGGACGATGCGAACCCTCACTTCTCATGCCCAGGTGAGACCGGGGACATGGTCGCGGTGTACGGAGAAACGTCCAGCTGGTGCATCGACACTTTCGAAGTCACTCAAGGGCAGTACGACACCTTCCTCGAAGGTCCGGCAGAGGGGTGCAGCGCCGCGACCAATCTCGACTCAGCCACCACCACCGATCCGCTCGACCCCGTCATCGCCGGCAAGGGCGCGGCTAACTGTTACTGCCAAGCCGCCGGCAAATCCCTCTGCAAGCACCCCTCCGAGGAGTGGGGCATCGCGTGCCTGGCTGCCGATGCCGACCGAGGCATGCTCGACGGCGCTCCCGAGTGGGTATCGGCGAGTTTCGAGTTTGACGCGACGTGCCTCTTTTCTCCCTGGAACTGTGATCAGGTCTTTTTGCGGCACACCGGAGCCGATTGCGCGAGCACTACGGCGGACGGCAGCCTCTCGTCCAAACCCCAAGCGCAGATCCGCTGTTGCGCTGACATCGGCGCTGAATAACTAGCCGAGCAGCCCGCGATTTCACGAGATCTGGGCGGCACGGGACTCAGTCGGTTCAGATGCGGTCCTCTTGGTGCGGGAAGTTGTCTTGGATGTTGAAACAGGTAAGGAGGTTGTCGCTCTGCTCGTAGATGCCACCGGCGATGGCCGCCACCTCGTCGCGACCCAGTAGATGCAAAGCCACAGCGTTGTTGGCATTCGGGATCACAATGGCTGAGCCCTTGAGCAACGCGCTTTCGCCACCGTTGGTCTTTTCGGCAAAGACCACAGCTTCGGAGATTCCGTAGCTCATGCGGAGCGTGAAATCGGTCGAGTTCAACGGCGGCATGTGGCCGAAGCCTGCATCGTTGTAGTACTCGTCCCAACCGATATCGATGGCATGGCGCTTTCCGCTCACTATGCCGCTGGTAAGGTAGGCAATTCCGCCGTATCCGTTTCCGTCCCAATCCTCGGCGATGCCCAGCAGCGGTTCAACGTTCGCCGGCAGCGCATTGGTGGTGCCCTGATATTCATCGAGTACCGAGGCGGGCAGCCCGGTCCGGCTGTACCAGCGGTCAACTGCGAACTCGCAGTGATCGCCATTCTTGACGAAGGTGCCGGTGCGACCCGTTTGCGGATTTTTCTCCATCACACCTATCTGTGTATCGACGCCGAACACGACGTCGGCATTGCCGCTGGCGCGGGTGCCGCAGTTGAGCGAATCTTGAACCTCGAAGGTGTCGCCGTCCTGAGTGACTATCCACAACGCCCAGTTGGTCGCTGGCTGCGTGTTACCGAGTACGGTGTCCTCAGGCAGCGACAGCTCTCGCAGGGCCCAATAACCGGTCATGTCGCACTCGCTGACTGCGACCGGACCAGTTCCCGGATCGGTTCCGGGGTCCGTCGTTCCAGTGCTCGTTCCAGTTCCCGTTCCCGTTCCCGTTCCCGTTCCCGTTCCCGTGGACGCCGGAGCGGGCCCGCCGCTCGGATCCGCGGCTTCCCAACCCTCAGTCTCGATGGTCGCTTCCACGATGTCGGTGGCGCAGCCACTCAGCCCGACGAGGGCCAGCAGCAGCGACGCGGCGATACCGCTAGTGCGAAAATTAGGGCGAACAGAAGACGAGAAAGGTCGGTGCAAGATCACGGAATCTCCGAAAGGTTTGGTGCGCCAGCGCCATCGCGACAGTTTACGGGGTTCTGAATACGAGGCAACAGCCGCCAATCTCAGACCACGGAACCGGGCCGGCGCCAATGCCCGAGGCCATTCCTCGTGAGCAGAATTCTCCATCGTTGCTTCAACTCCTAGTCGTGTAATCCCCGATGATTGTGCGGGTCACGACTTCGGTGACGTCCCAACGTCCGAGCGCGGGCGGCCGAAGGGCATCAGCGCCGATTCCGGGAAGATCTACCGGCTGCCGTTTTCTCGCGACCGCGGGGACCGCGGATGCTCTGCACAATAGTGGTCTTGCTCATCCATCTGTGCGCCTTCCAGATGCCGAATCGATGATTTTCCAGTCGGCCCCAGCTCCGCCTGAAATAGCGCTCCACCGCCGCTTGAAACCGCTGCGCCGGCTCCGCCTAAGCCCCCAGCATCCGGCTCTGCTTGAAACCGCACAGCTCTCGCGGTCTGCCATCGCGATGGCGTGGACTCTTTTTTAGAGGAATGCACCCGCCCTAGCGCTACCCTTGGCCGTCCCGCGGCCAAGGGTAGCGCTAGGGCAGATACAGATCCCCAGAACAGTATGAAAGAACCGGACCTAAGACGCGCTTGCGGCGACCTCCGGGATGGGCTCGGCGCCATTCGCAATCTGGAGCAGTTGCTAAAATCTGTACGAGTCGCGCCCCGCAGTATCCAAGCCGTGCTGCCAGGTGTGCACGCTTCCTGTGCTCCCCTCGTTCAACTCACCCACGAGTTCCTGGGATATGCTCGAAAGCACTTAGACGTTACTTGCTGCGATGAGCTGACCAGCTACGTGGTACCCCGAATCGAGAAGCTCAAGGGCATTCTGGAGCCAGCCATGTCGCGCACGGTCAACGCGAAACAACGACTCGCCCTCGAAGACGATGTCACACCCTTGTCCAAAAGCCTCGATGCAGCCGCCGCGCTGTTCGATTTGCTCGAGGAAGGCGTCAACGGCAAATCCGTCAGCCTGAACTTGGCAGAACTGATCACCCAGAGCCGCCCCGGAGATCTGCCGTCCACGGCCAGCTCCGGGCGTCGGACAGCAACTGTCACGACGGACGTGCACACAGGCGCCGACGTCGACGTGACGCCGCGACTGGCGATGAGCACCATCGCGCTGGCCATTGGACTGCTCAAACCGAAAGCCAAAGAACCCCACATTGCCGTCCGAGCGGACGCCAGACTGCTGTCGGTCAATCTGAGCCACGGCCCCTGCGACGGACAACCAGTTCAGGTGGTCATTCCGAAAATCGTGAGTCCCTCCGCTAGTTGTGCGGCGGCCGTGACCACCAGCATGGGAGCCGAATTTCGCATCGCTGAAGGCCAAAGTGAAGTGACGCTGGTCTGGAAATTGTCGGGCTGAGCCCCGCGCCGCGTGGCCCGGATATCTCGTGCTGACGGGGCAAAGTGACCCAAATGACACCACTGTCCAGGGAGAGGTTGCTCTGGGCTGTGGCCCTCGCTACACCGGGCACAATGACCGAGTCGACCTATCGCCCGCTAATCGAACAGGCCTTTGAAAACCGCGAATTGCTCAAGAAAAGTGAGCACAAGGCGGCGGTAGAGTGGGCCATTGGCGCCCTCGACCAGGGAGAGATTCGTGTCGCGTCTCAGGTTAGTCCTGGTGAGTGGACGACCCACGCCTGGGTGAAACAGGCCGTGCTGCTCTACTTCGGTGTCACCACCATGGAGGAGCTCAGCGCCGGTCCGATGAACTTCTACGACAAGCTGCCAATCAAAAAGAACCTGAAGGAAGCGGGGGTTCGCGTCGTGCCGCCCGGCACCGTTCGATATGGCGCTCACATGGAGCCAGGTACCGTGCTCATGCCCGGCTACGTGAACATTGGTGCTTACGTTGCCGAAGGTACGATGGTCGATACCTGGGCCACCGTTGGCTCATGCGCGCAAATCGGAAAGAACTGCCACCTCTCAGGCGGCGTCGGCATCGGCGGCGTGCTCGAGCCCCCCTCGGCCCAGCCCGTTATCATCGAAGACGGCTGTTTCATCGGATCCCGCGTCATCATCGTCGAAGGATTCATGATCGAGAGCGAAGCCGTTATTGGCGCCGGTGTGACACTCACATCATCGACCGCCGTCATCGACGTCACCGGCCCCGAACCGAAAGAACTTCGTGGACGTATCCCCGCCCGTAGCGTGGTGATCCCCGGCATGCGGAAGAAGAAGTTCCCCGCCGGTGAGTTCATGATCCCGGCCGCGTTCATCATTGGCCAGCGCAAAGAGAGCACGGACAAAAAGACGAGCCTCAACGCCGCCCTCCGCGATTTTAACGTCGCGGTCTGAGCATGACCTTAAGCGAAACCCTGCTGTGGCTGTGTGAGCTAAAATCGCCCATCGGCGACGAGGAACACATCTGTGACGAGGTCATCAAACGCTTCGATGACGTCAAGCTGGCGGCGCCCATTCGCCGTTACCTGAACTCCATCGTCGTGCCGTTGACTCGCGGCACTGGTGGACCACACGTAGCTTTGGTGGGGCATCTCGACACGGTGCGAACCGAGCACGACGGCGAGCCGCGCATCGAAGGCGATTTGCTTTACGGAGCCGGCTCCAGCGATATGAAGAGCGGCTTGGCCATCATGTTGGATATCGCCGAGAGCGATTTCCGACCGAATGTCGATATGACTCTCGTATTTTACTCGCGGGAAGAAGGCCCCTTCGACGAAAACGAACTCGGTCCCGTCATGGACGAAGATCCGGAGCTGTCGAAGGTCGACGTGGCCGTCTGTCTCGAGCCGAGCGACAACCGATTGCAACTTGGCTGTGCAGGTTCGGTGCACGCGACTCTGACTTTTCAGGGCCGAACGTGTCACAGCGCTCGACCCTGGGAAGGGGAAAACGCCGTCCACAAAGCCGCCGGGGTGCTGACGCGACTCAGCGCTCTGGTTCCGGAGAAACAAGTCACCGATGGCATGACCTGGTCCCGCGTCACGTCGGCAACCATGGCCAAAGCGGGGCGCGCTCGAAACATCATCCCCGACACCTTCGAGATCAACCTGAACCACCGCTTCGGTCCGGCCTCCACGCTGGAGCAAGCCCAGGCTCACATTTTGGAGCTGGTGGACGGAGATGCCGACGTTGTGTTCAGTGATCTGTCGCCGTCCGCTTTGCCGCGGCGGGACCACCCCTTAGTGAAAGCATTGGCGGAAAGTGGCGTAACCGACGTCATGCCGAAGCAAGCTTGGACAGATGTTGCCCGCTTCAGTGCCCTCGGGGTTCCGGCCGTGAACCTCGGGCCGGGAATCAACTCCCAGGCCCACAAAAAGAATGAATACACTAGTCTTGAGCTTCTCAATGCCGGCCTCAAGATCTTCCACACCTGGCTCGAGCGCATCGCCACGGCATCCAAATCCTAGGGGCGTCGAAGGCAGTGCGAGGCTGCGTGCCCGGCTCGGGCTGTGCCTGCTGGCAGTCTCCCTCTGCGCGAGTTGTGATCGAGCCACTCTGGACTCCATCGCCCAGCCCCCCACGAATCCATCGGCTACCGCTCCCTCCAACCTTGATCCCAAAGGTTTCGAGACCTCGTGGAAACTACTCGCGAGGACTCTTCCTAAAGACACTGCCGTGCTCAGCGTGGTCGTGAGTCAGAGCGCTATCCGAGTTCAAGCCAAGGATCCCCAAAGTTCGGAGCTGGTGTTTCAGCACGAAATCCGCGCGGGGAAAATCCGGCAACCCCGGGAGGTGAGCTTGGAGGGTCAGGGAACCTTGGCTCACAATCTGTTCCCGCTTTCGGAAGCCAAGCTATCCGTCGTGCCCCAACTCGCCGTGGAAGCGTTGGATCGCGTAAAAGTTCGAGAACCAGAGATCACCCGCGTCGTGCTCAAGCGCGATCTTCCGAAATCCAATTCGCTCCGGTTCCGTGTGCTGGTCGCAGGACTCAGCCGTCAGGGACACCTGGAAGCCGACGGACAGGGGAATATCCTAAGCGTGAAGTTGGACTGATACCGCCAGTATCAGCGACCCGACTATCAGCGAGACGACTATCAGCGGCAGGCTGCCTCTAGTACAATATCGGCATGTCTTGGTTTCGTGCTGTCTGGGCCTTCCTCGTGCGCTGGGTACCTTTCGGAATCCTCAGCACCAACAAACCCCGCCACTTTCGCGAGATGTTCGGCATTCTTTGGGAGAACCGCGGTCGCTGGGGCTACGCCTGGCGGATCTTAAATCACGGCGTCTGCGATGGCTGTTCTTTGGGTCCGCGCGGTTTGCGGGACGATGTCATTCCCGGCACCCACCTGTGTCTCACGCGACTCAAGCTACTGCGCCTCAATACGATGCGAGTCATCCCCGCGAGCCGTCTGCATCGATCCGACGGCCTCTCGGGCATGAGCAACGAGCAGCTGCACCAGCTAGGTCGCATCCCCTACCCGATGATTCGCAAGAACGGGGAAGACAAATTCACGAAGATATCGTGGGATGAAGCGACTGCGTTGATCGCCAACAAGATCAAATCGAGCGATCCGGATCGCCGCGGCATGTTCGTCAGTAGTCGCGGACTGACGAACGAAGCCTATTACATGCTGCAAAAGCTCTGGCGGATCGGTGGCAGCCCCCACATCGATAGTTGCGCGCGGCTTTGCCACGCCGCCAGTGGCGTAGGCCTTGGGCAAACCATTGGATACGGCGCGCCGACCATCTCCTTGTCGGATCTGATCGGCGCTGACGTGATTTTCGTTATCGGCAGCAATCTGCCGAACAACCAGCCCGTCTCGACGAAATACCTCCGCGCAGCCCGTAAGGCCGGTTCCCGCGTCATCGTGGTCAATCCATTCAAAGAGCCCGCCATGGAGCGCTACTGGATCCCGAGCATTCCCAGCTCGGCTGTGTTCGGTACAAAATTGATGGACGATTTCGTGCCGGTGCGACCAGGCGGCGACATCGCGTTCATCAGCGGCATGCTCAAGGCTCTCGACGAAATCGACGGCTGGAACGAAAAGTACATCAGCGAGATGTGCACTGGAGCGGACGAGCTACGCGCTCGGCTCAAGACGCTGCCGTGGAGCGAGCTAGTCGACGATTCCGGTATCGACGAAGAAGAGATGCGCCGCATCGCCAAAATTTACGCAGCCGCCAAGACTGCCGTCATCGTCTACTCCATGGGGCTCACGCAATACGAATTCGGCGTCGAGAACGTGAAGATGGTGGTCAACCTGGCGTTGAGCCGCGGCATGATCGGTCGTGAGAAATGCGGCATCCTGCCCATCCGCGGTCACTCCGGTGTGCAGGGAACCGCCGAGTGCGGAGCCGACGCCACCAAGCTGCCGGGCGGTTTGCCCATCAACGAAGAGAACTGCGACAAGCTCGAGAAGCACTATCAGCACGAAATCCCTCGCCGCATCGGGCTACAGGCAGGGCACTTGCTCGACCATGCCGGAAAAGAGGGTCTCGATCTCTTGTATCTAGTCGGCGGCAATCACCTGGAGAACATGCCGAACCGCGCCCACGCGCGAATGGCGCTGGAACAGGTCGGGCTGCGGGTTCATCAAGACATCCTGATCAATTCTTCGGCCTTGTTGCCCGCCAAAGAAGCGGTGTTACTGCTTCCCGCCGAGACCCGATACGAGCAGCGCAGCGGCGGAACTTCCACTTCCACGGAACGCCGCATTCGTTACACGCCGGAAATTCCCGGGCCCCGCATCAAAGAAGCGCGCCCTGAGTGGGAAATCCCGCAGCTGATTGGTCAGAAGCTACTGCCCGATCGCAAAGACCTGTTCCATTTTCAGGACACCACTGAAATCCGCCAAGAGATGTCTGAAGTCATGCCGCTCTATGCCGGAATCGAAACGTTGGAGAAAGAGGGCGATTGGGTGCAATGGGGAGGAGAACGTCTAGGAGCGAGCTTCCCCAACATGCCGGACGGCAAAGCGAAACTGACAACGATGGACATCCCGCGTGTCGAGGTGCCCGAGGGCCAGTTCCTCTTGCACATGCGCCGGGGCAAGCAATTCAACTCCATCACCTATGGCGCCCACGACCCCATCACCAACACCAAACGCTCGTCCATCATCTTGGACCCGCGGGACATGCAGGATCTCGGGCTCACCGAAGGCGACGCCGTAGTCATCAGCAACGAAAATGCTCGAATGTTCGCCAATGCCAAGAGCGGCCCCTGCCGACGCAGCCACGTCCAGGGCTTCTGGCCCGAGTGCAACGTCCTGCTCAGCCAACGTTACGATCCGGCATCAGGTGAGCCGGACTACAACACCGCCGTGATGGTGGAACGGGCCCCCTTCGCGTGAGCGAACGCCGCTTCCAAGCCGGGCTGACCGAGCTTTCCATCCAACGCTTTGAGCCCTCCGGCGAGCGGAAGCCGCTGGACGACAGATTGGTGGTCGAAGAGCCTCTCGAAATCCGACTCGACTCCGAGCCCTGGCTCACCACCATGCGCACGCCCGGCTACGACGAAGAGCTCGCGCTGGGGCTGTTGTTTGCCGAAGGTCTGGTGGACAGCCGCGCCGATGTGTTGAGTGTCCGGCCCTGCCCCAAGCAAAAAGAGAACTCGGCCGACACTCTGGATGTCTCCTTGGCCCAGCCCGGAGTCGACGAGCGGAAGCCACGTGCCACCCTGATGAGTTCGAGCTGTGGTGTGTGCGGGCGGGTCCAAATCGACGACTTGCTGCAGCGCTATGGCCCAGTGAAACAAGACGCTCGCTTTTCGGCCGCTGACATCTTCGGCATGACGGGAAAGCTACGCCAAGCCCAACGTAACTTCGAACATACGGGCGGCATACATGCGGCAGCCGTGGTGAACCCGGCGGGAAGCTTTCAAGTGGTGCGCGAAGACATCGGCCGTCACAACGCCGTCGACAAGTCTTTCGGACGACTGCTCCTCGATGATGCGTTACCACCAACCGCTAGCGCCCTGCTCGTGAGCGGGCGCTGCAGTTTTGAAATCACCCAAAAGGCTTGGCGTGCTGGAATTGAAGTAGTGGTCAGCATCTCCGCAGCCAGCTCCCTCGCTGTGGAAATGGCCGAACGCGCCGGCATGACGCTGATCGGCTTCGCCCGGGAGAGTGGCTTCAACCTATACACGGGTGGCGAACGCATCATCTAGCCAGGCCCGGCTCTCACGGCGGCATTCGAGGGCCGCCGCAAGACTTTCGCGGCGACCCATCTCCCAGTGTGAAGATCAGTTCACAAGCGTCGGGACAGCCTTGTCACATGAGTGGATAGCTAAGTCCCCGTCCTCCTTGGGATTTGGATCGGCATCAGTACGAACCGCGCGATTTTTGCCGAAAGTTCTACCGATGGCACGCGCTTCGCTACAGTTCTGCTCATGAATTTGCGAACGCTGAGATCCTATTGCTTTTCCACGCTGCTCGTTGGGAGCACCTTCCTCGCCTGCGGCGGCGATACCGACTCAAGTACAGGCGCCTCGTCGATGACCGTGACCGAGCTGGGCGATGGCCTCGTGACGGCCTTCTGCGACACCATCACCGAGTGCGGCCCGGTGATGGCGATGTACAACCCGACCTTCGACTGCGTAGCGGATCTCGGGCCTTCCATTACTTCCGGAATGGTCGCCGAACTGGAGTATGCCATTGCTAACGGCACAGCCACCTACGACGGCACCAAAGCCGCGGCATGCATTGAAGACATCGCTGCCATGGGTTGTAATCTCTTCGCCTCCAGGCTGGACGAGGCTTGCGGCGACGTCATCAATGGGACGGTCGCCTTGGGCGATGCCTGCGACGCTAACGTCGAATGTGTGACCGGCTTGCACTGCGATACCAGCGCCAGCTGCCCCGGTACCTGTGCGGCTCGCGGTGCTGCGGGCACAGCGTGTGAGGAAGACGACGCATGCGTCGATGGGCTGGGCTGTGACGACGAGAGCGGGCAGTGCGCGGCGCCCGCGGCCGTGGGCGATACCTGCGGCGACGGTATCGCCAACTGCGGCTTGCAGCTGATGTGCCAGGGCGCAGATGACGACGCGGAGCCGCCCGTCGCGGGCGAGTGCGCTGAGCCCTCCACTGTCCTGGTTGGTGCTGATGGCGACGATTGTCACTTCGCCGGCGACCTCTGCGCCGACGGCCTGGTCTGTATCCTCGCCCTCGATTCGGACGGCGCTCCGGTAATCGTCGACAACAACATCACCTTGACTTGCGGGGAACAAACCAACATCGGTGGTGTCTGCACGCTGGCCATCCCCGAGATGTGCCCCGCCGGGCAGTACTGCGGCGGAGTGGACTTTGGTAGCCAAGACTACGAGGGGGTATGCATCGATCTACCGGGTGCCGGCAGCTCATGTACGGAGCGAGGTCAGTGCGCATCGGGCCTGGAATGCCTGGGAGCCGAGCAAGATCCCGATGACATGTCTGACGGCAGCTGTCTGGCTCAAAACGCCAACGGAGGCAGCTGCACCGACGACGATGCTTGCCTCAGCGAGCACTGCGTAGATGGCAAGTGCGAGCCCACCGCTTGCATTAAATTATAGGCCACCAAGCCGAAACCTAAGCCCCGCGCCCCAAAACTTGGGGCAGATCTGGGGCACTTCGAAGGGCTCTCGAAAGGGAGCCCTTCGCTGATCCTACTGAGAATCGTGCTAAAGCCCGCCCATGCGGTACTCACGCGCTCTCATCCCCACGGTCAAAGAAGCCCCGTCGGACGCCGTCACGGCCAGCCACATTCTGCTGACCCGGGCCGGCTACGTGCGACGCATTGGCGCGGGCATTTACAGCTTCTTGCCCATCGGTTTCCGCGTGCTGAAGAAGATCGAGCAGATCATCACCGGCGAGATGGACCGCGCCGGCGCCCAGCAGGTGCTCTTGCCCGCGCTGCTGCCTGCCGACTACTTCAAAGAGAGCGGACGCTGGGACAGCTTCGGCGACACCATGATGCGCCTAAAGGATCGCAAGGGCGGCGACTACCACCTGGGGCCGACCCACGAAGAGATCATCTGCGACATGGCGCGGCGGGAGATCAAGAGCTACCGCGATCTGCCGAAGAATCTGTATCAGGTACAAACTAAGTACCGAGACGAAGCACGACCGCGCGCCGGGCTGCTGCGCTGCCGTGAGTTCACCATGAAGGATGCTTACTCCTTCGATCTCAACGATGCCGGAGCCCTCGAGAGCTACGAGACGATGCGTGCGGCCTACACGCGCATTTTCGACCGCACCGGGCTCACCTACCGCATGGTCAACGCTGATTCTGGCGCGATGGGCGGCTCCCAGAGCGCGGAGTTCCAGGTACTGACCCAGAGCGGTGAGGACCAAATCGTCGCATGTGAAAAGTGTGACTACGCGGCAAACGTCGAGGTCGCCTCCGTACGTGCCGGCGAGCCGCCGACATTGCCCAGCGATATCCCTGCCCGCAAGCAGGTCAGCACCCCCAAGAAGAAAACCATCGAAGACGTATCGAAGTTCCTCGACAAGGAGCCAGCGAGCTTCCTAAAGAGCCTCGTCGTTCGAGCAGATGGTGAGCTCGTCATGGCCGTGGTGCGAGGCGACCATGAGCTCAGCGAGACCAAGCTGGCCCGAGTGCTCGGTGTTTCTGAAATCGGACTTGCCGAACCGGGCGCTGTTGTCAAAACCACTGGAGCCAAGCTCGGATTCTCCGGACCCGTGGGATTCTCTGGCAAGGTCGTCATCGATTCGGCCGTGCTCGGTATCGCCGACGGAGTCTGTGGCGCCAACGTGACCGACGCGCACCTGGTGCACGTACAAGCCGAGCGAGATTTTGAAGCCACCAGCGCTGATATCCGCAACGTTACAGAGGGCGACGTCTGCCCAGAGTGTGGCGGACAGCTCAAGCTTTATCGCGGCATCGAGGCCGGGCACATCTTCGTGCTGGGGACGCACTACAGCGACAAGATGGGGGCGACCTACCTGGATAAGGAGCAGGTCAAGCGCTCCATGGTCATGGGCTGCTACGGCATCGGTGTCTCACGCTTAGTAGCGGCGACCGTCGAGCAACATCATGACGACAACGGCATCCTCTGGCCCATGAGTATCGCTCCCTACCAGGTGCACATCGCTCAGCTCGGCGAAGAGCCCCAGGTAGTAGAAGCCGTAGCCAAGCTGGAGCAAGATCTCGAAGACGCCGGCATAGAAGTACTGATCGACGACCGCAAAGAGCGCCCGGGCGTCAAATTCAAGGATGCCGACCTGATCGGCATCCCCCTCCGTGTTACCGTAGGCGCTCGGTCTCTCAAGACCGGCCAAGTCGAGCTGAAACCCCGAGCCGAACCCAATCCGAAAAACGCCGAACTTATTCAACTCTCCGACGCGCCCCAGTTGATCGTGGAACGCGTGCAGAAACTCCTCAAATCGTGAGCGAAAAAGAAAAAAATCCCGCTGGCTCCACCGCCAGTGTGCACGCCGGGACTCCCGCCGTGCGCGCGCACAATACGCTCGCGCCCGGCATCGCCCAGACCGCGACCTTCACGTTCCAGAGCACGGAAGATCTCGAGCAGTACATGCGCGGGCAAGACGACGATCCCGAGCGCGAAGAGTACGGCCGCTACGGCAACCCGACGGTGCGCGAGCTGGAACGCCGAGTCGCCGCGCTCGAGGGCGCCGACGATTCCGTAGCGTTCTCCAGTGGCATGGCCGCGATCACCTCCGCATTGCTCACCATGACCAAGTCCGGCGATCACGTCGTGCTGTTCAATGACTGTTATCGCCGTACGCGACAGTTCGTCTCCACCGTGCTGACCCGCTACGGCGTCGAACAGACCCTGATCCCCGCAGGCGACATGAAAGCGTTGGACGCGGCGATTCAGAAGAACACCAAGTTCGTCATCAGCGAGTCGCCGACCAACCCGTACCTCGACTGCTGCGATCTCAAGGAGCTCGTCCGAGTCGCCAAGAGCCACGGCCGCGTTCGCGTCATGGTCGACTCCACCTTTGCGACCCCGGTCAACTGCCGTCCCGGCGAATTCGGCGCCGATCTCGTCGTGCACAGCGCCACCAAGTATTTGTCAGGGCACAACGACGTGCTCGGCGGTCTGGTCGCCGGCCCGTCACATCTCATCAGTCTGCTTCGAGACTCCCGCGGAGTCCTCGGTAGCGTGCTCGATCCCCATGCGGCGTTCCTGATCGCCCGCGGGCTCAAGACGCTCAACTTGCGCGTTCTACGACAGAACGCCACCGCGCTGGCGGTCGCTACCGCCTTGGAGAAACACCCCAAGGTCGAACGGGTTTTTTACCCCATGCTGCCCAGCCACGCATCCTACGCCATCGCCAAAGAGCAGATGGCTGGCGGAGGCGGCGTCGTGAGTTTCATCGTGAAGGGCGACCGCAAGGAAACCTCGAAGGTCGTGGACGGCTGCAAGCTGGCCAAGATCGCTGCGTCCCTCGGTGGCGTGGAAACCCTAATCGAGCAGCCCGCCATCATGAGCTACTTCGAGCTGGACGAAGAGGGACTCAGCAAAGTCGGCATCAGCTCATCGCTGATTCGCCTGTCCGTCGGTGTCGAAGACACCGAAGACGTCGTCGGCGACGTCATCGGTTCGCTCGATCAGCTGTAGTCGCTGGATGCAGCGGCGCGGCTTGCCGGATATCGGCTCTAGAAGGCGCCGGGATCCGTATGGCTGCCCATTTCCTCGCGCAGGATGTCGCAGATCTCCTGTTGGGTAGCGTAGACCTTAGCCGCCTCGATCATCGGGCCCATGACGTTCTTGTTGTCCCGAAGCGCCGCGCGAATATCGTCGAGCTTGGCGCGAAGCACAGCCGGATCACGTCGGTCCCGCACGTCAGCGAGGCTAGCGACCTGGCTCTTCTCCACCGATTCATCGATCTGTAGGGTCGGAATAGCGTCCCCTTCCCCGCCTTCTTGATAACGATTGACGCCGACCCGCACCCGCTCGCCGGCGCCCAACTTGCGTTCGAATTCGTAGGCGGAGCGAGAGATTTCCTGCTGGGGATACCCCTGCTCGACTGCCGCCACCATGCCGCCGAGGTGGTCCGTATGAGCAATGATTTCGAGGGCGTCCATTTCGATGCGATCCGTGAGCCACTCGACATGGTAGCTGCCGCCCAGGGGATCGATGAGATTCGCGACGCCGGTTTCGTCGGCGATGATCTGCTGCGTGCGCAAAGCGATGCGCACGGCATCTTCCGTCGGCAAAGCGTAGGTTTCGTCGAGCGAGTTCGTATGCAGGGACTGGGTGCCTCCCAGTACCGCCGCCAGCGCCTGAATCGCCGTGCGCGCCACGTTGTTGTAGGGCTGCTGGGCTGTGAGCGATACCCCCGCGGTCTGGGCGTGAGTTCGTAGCTTCATGCTGGCCGGCAATTTTGCGCCGTAACGCTCCTTCATGAATCTGGCCCACATGCGCCGGGCCGCCCGAAATTTCGCGATCTCTTCGAAGAAGTCATTGTGTACGTCGAAGAAGAAACTCAAGCGTGGCGCGAACTCGTCGACATCTAGGCCGCGTTCGATCGCGTGATCGACATAGGACAAACCGTTCGCCAACGTAAACGCCAACTCCTGGGTCGCGGTCGCACCGGCCTCCCGAATGTGATAGCCGCTGATTGAAATACTGTTGAAGCGCGGCGCCTCGTGGGTGCAGAACTCGATCATATCGGTCACGAGGCGCATGGCAGGAGCGGGAGGCACAATCCACGCATGCTGGGCGATGAACTCCTTGAGGCAATCCGCCTGAACTGTTCCACCCAATTTGGCTCGGGACACGCCTCGTACGTCCCCCAAAGCGAAGTAAAAGGCGAGCAGCACAATCGCCGGACCGTTGATGGTCATCGAGGTGGTGATTTTCTCCAGATCGATACCATCGAACAAGATCTCCATGTCCGCCAAGGTATCGACGGCGACCCCGCAGCGGCCCACTTCGCCCAACGACCGCGGTGAATCCGAGTCGTATCCCATGAGCGTCGGAAAATCGAAGGCCGTCGATAGACCCGTCTGCCCTTGCGCCACCAGGTAGCGAAACCGCGCGTTGGTGTCTTCGGGGGTTCCAAAACCCGCAAACATACGCATGGTCCACAAGCGGCTGCGGTACATGGTCGACTGCACGCCACGCGTGTACGGGTACTCCCCAGGAAGGCCCAGATCGCGCATGTAATCGATCTCGTGATCCGCTGGCGTCACCAGCGCCGGTACCTCCAGATCGCTCCAGGTCGTGAAGCGCTGTTTGCGCGGCGGCATTTTCTTCTCGGCGGCCGACACCACCTCGTCCCGCCACTGGCCGATGACCTCCGTCAATTGAGCCCGGCCCTCCGTATTCACTGCCGGGGCACCAGCGCCTGAACAGGCAGATATCGAGGGCTTCTGGGAATCGGTCACGGGGTCCGATTTCAGTATGGCGCCAAGATCCCGGCCGCGCATGGGATCCCGCGAGACCCTGTCCCCGGTCGGCACGAATCAGAAGAAATGCGGTCAACCCGGCTTCCGCAGTTAGCGAAGACGAATACTATTGGTGAGCTCGCATGCCGGACCGACGCTCTTCGCGACCCCTTCGACGCTCATCTCGGGCTCTACCGTTCTGGCTTTGCCCCATCGCCTTCGGGCTCGGCTGCCGCAGTCCGGTCCCTCCGTTGGATCCTGCACCTGGGCCCAACTCCACGGCAAAGCCAAGCGCCACGCCACCGCCAGCAACCGCCACCGGTGGCGCCGCGTCCCGTCCCGAACAAGCACCGCCTCTTGCCCCGGGGGATATCGGAACGGCAGCTCCCAGTACCTTCATCGCTAGCTCGCCTGACGGCCGTTGGGTCGCCTACTGTCAGGCGCGCGAGGACACCAATTCCGACGGTGACATCCGGGTCAATGTCGGTGCCTTTGGTGCGCTTGCGGGAGATCAACTTCAGGCCTACCTCACGGTGGGCAGCGGGCCGGGCGCCACAATGGATCGCTACGTCGGCAGCGATCCGAGTGGTCGCTGGGTGGCGTTGCTCAACAACAGTCGCCTCTACTTGCTCGATACCTGGAGCAAGACCCAAGTAGATCTCAGCGCTCTCGGCGCCGATCTACGGGACGACGCTTCGTCCTATCGAGGTCACAGGAGTGTGCACTTTGACCCTACTGGGGAGCGCCTGCTGTATCTACGCACGACCGAGGCCGGCCTCCGCGTGGTCGTGCGACAACTGAGGACGGGCGAGGAGTTAGAGCTAGATCCGGGCACAGGCTTGCTGTGGCGCGCCCAGTTCGACGCCAGTGGCCGCTGGATTCAACTCTTCGTGGTGACGACGGATACCAACAAAAACAATCGAATCGATTGGCCCTATCAACTTCGAAAGTCCGCCACCAACGACTGTCACGGTCCTGTGCCCCGGTACAGCGCTTGGGAATACCCGGGCGACCGCGCGAACGTCCGACTACTGCCCTCTGCCGGAGGTCCACCGACGGAAGCGCCGCACTTCGTTCGGGCCATGGGCAATAGTTATCTGGAGCGATTGGCCAGTGGTGCCCTGGTCCAAAAAGGCTCGGGGCCCGTCCGAGAGCGCTTCAGTGAACGGTGCAACGCTCGCACCCTGCACGTCGATGCCGCACGAGACCAGGTCTTGGTCGCCTGTTTGCGAGAAGGGGGACGCTCCGAAGTATGGCTCAGTCATGCAGGGGGGCGGCGCTCTCTCGATATCCAGCTCAGCCCCTTCGCGTCCGACACCTGGGCCGCCCCGGGCGCCAGCTATGTGCCGCTGTATCCGGGGGCGGCCGCGATGTTGTGGGATGTCGAGCACAAGAAACTGATTGAGCTCTCGCCAGGAGATCGAGTCCTGAGCGTGCATGGGGAGCAGCTGCTGCTTAGACGCGATCGGAGCATCTGGCAGTGGTCCCCGAAGTACAGTCAACAGCTCACGGCTCCCATCGACGAACTCAGCGCGAGCCTCCGACGGGGCCGATTGTTACTGGTGCCGCCCTACCTATTCGACACTCGATCGGCCAGTCTCCTGGGCACGAGCTCGGGGAAGGCGCTCGCGCTGAGCCGAACGGGACATGTGTTGACCGCGGCTGTACCCAGCGATGCGGAACGTCTCGCGACTGGGCCGTTTCGCTGGAACGCTGTTGAGCCCGTTGCCAAATCGGTTCCGACAGCGAGCGCCCCCGTTTCGGCGGATGCCGCTCCACCCGACGTGGGCTCTCTCTTTATCAGTCCGCCAGTGACAACCACGGTCATCCAGATGACCCCAGCCGTTGCGCCCGCGCCGTCATCCGCCGAAGGGTCCGGCCCGGCCAAGCCGTCAACGTCGGTGGACACGCCACCTGTGCCGCCGCCGGCTACTCGACCGTCGGAGGAATGACGCCCTTGGAGCGAGCGGCGGCACAGCCCCGTTCGACCCCAGTATCGCCATCTTCGGTCTTCACGACCTTGAATTCGACTCGGCGGTTCTTCTCCCAAGCCACAGCGTTACTCTCGTCGACCATCGGGCAGTATTCGCCGTAGCCCTGAGACACGACGCGCTTGCGCTCGACACCCCGGCTGATCATAGCCTCGACAACTGAACGGGCCCGGTCCTGGGTCAGCGTCAGGTTGTACTCATCGGAGGAACGCTCGTCGGCGTGACCCGCTACCTCGATCACGAGGAACTCTGGGTGATGGTTGAGCGTCGTGGACACCGCATCCAGGATGGCGAATGAACTGGAACGGATCTCCGCGCTACCCGTCTCGAACTGGACCTTGTCCAAGATCATGATGTCACTGCCTTCGATGATGACCTTGCCCTTATCGGGACAACCGTCTTCGTCTTCAAAGCCGTTGTAGACCTCTGGGTCGTTGGGACACTCGTCGTCCACATCCAGAATTTGATCCTTGTCGTTGTCGGGATCCGGACAGCCGTCTTCATCTTCGAAGCCATCTTTGTCTTCCGGATCCAGCGGACAATCATCCTTTACGTCCGGAATTCCGTCCTTGTCGTTGTCCGGATCCGGGCAGCCGTCCTTGTCCTCGAAACCATCTCGGTCCTCGGGATCGTCCGGGCACTTGTCGCGGGAATCAAGGATGCCGTCACCGTCGCGGTCTCCATCGGAGCCTTCCGGACAACCGTCTTCGTCCTCATCACCATCGTGATCCTCGGGAACGTTCGGACAGCGATCGTCCACATCGGGAATGCCGTCGTTGTCGTTATCCGGATCGGGGCAACCATCGTCGTCCCGGAAGTTATCGAAATCTTCCGGCTCATCGGGACACTGGTCCTCGTCGTCTTTGTATCCGTCACCGTCTCGGTCACCAATGGAGGGCTCAAACACGATACCGAAAAACAATCGATAGTCTGCCGCTTCAAAACCGGTGCTCATGAGGCGGGTGCCGCCACCGATCATGAAGTAGCTATTGTGCTCGACGAACATTTTTAGACCGCCGACGAATTCCTGGCTGAGCTTCTGTTTTTCTGCAGAATTGCCGTCCACCAAGTAGGTGCCGTAGGTCTCGGCGATGAGATCCATCGCCTCTAGAGCGCGCCAGGCAAAGCCACCGCTGAAGGTCGCCAGGTTGCCGTACTCGAACTCGCCCTCGGCCAATTGGGGAGAGCCGTCGTTCTTCAGACCAAAGGACGTTCGGTTGGTCGCCGTGTGACCACGGTAGCCCGCGTTGACGCCAATCTTGAATCCGCCGGTGCCTCCAAAACGAGTCTCGGCGACAATCTGGGGCCAGTACCAAGCGCCGGGATCCGCTGCGAGATCTTCTGCTGCGTCCGCGAGCGGTATGCCACCTTGGGCAACCAGCGCCAGGCCTACGCCCTTGTCCACCCGTGTGATTCGGATCTTGGCGTGCAGCGCCACCGTCGACAGCTTCTGCACGTCCAGTTGCTGGGTATCGTAGAGATCCCCCGTCGCACCGATTTGGTACGTCGGATCCGTCGTCATCAACGCGAAGGGCAAGCTCAAACCCACAGTCGCGAAGTTCGCAATGCCGTAGTTGAAGTTGAACGCGCCTTGATAGGAGTCAGTGACGATAGCGTCGGTACCACTGCCGAGATCGGTGGTGACACAGGACGTGCCGGGCTCGCACTCTTCACCAGCGGCGGTCAACGGCACCGTACCATCCGCCGTCCGCAGCAGATTTTTTCCGTAGTCCATTACCAGGCCAAAACTAATGTCGTTCGCCCCCAGGATGTCCGACCCGTTCAGCGTGAAAAAGCCCTTGGAATCGACCGCTGACCGGAACAGATGCAGATCCATTCCGTCTCCGTTCCGCGCGGGGGCTCGTTGCTCCTCCGCCTGAGCGCTAACCCCAGACACGACGGCAAATTGACTGATGGCGACTGCGGCCAGCAGGATCCCCCCAATCCGTGCCCGATCGGCCCACCATTTGGCGCCGGTAGGCGCTTTCCACTCAGCCGTGCTGCTCGCTCTGGTTCGACCGCTCATCTAATGCTCCACGCCCGATTGGCATAAGGTTGGGAAACCCTTAACAAAGCGTTCATTTCCCTACACGTAGCCACGCTAACACCGCTAAAAATGACCTGTCAACGGATAGCCGGGGGAACAGTAGAGCCGAATGAGGGCTGAGCGCCGCGCTCGAATTCGTGGAACCCTACACGGCAGCAGTCCATTCCCCTCACTTCTGTATCCCGCTCACGACGGGCGAGCGGTGGCGAGCTACTGCAGGCCGACACCGCAACGGCTGGTCGGCCTGCAGGGGCGAGGGCTGACTGCTCGGAATGGCCGATTTTGGCAGCTTGACATGTAATGTTTCGCAGCAGCGAGAGCGCAGTGCCTGTAGAGACGACTGTGGGCGAACGCCGCTCCCCTACCTAACCCATCTGTTCTGCCCGTGACCGCACTGCCAAGAATTGCTCTGAGCGTATTTTTCGCCCTCCTGGTGCTGGTATCGTCACCTGAGACGGCACCCGCCGACTCCCTGCCGCCCCTGTCCGGGCGCTGGACGCAGAGTGCGATGACGGTGCGCTGGCGGATCGGCCAGTGGGGCGATGCCTGCGGACCCCGCCCATCTGGCGGAGGCGCTCGACGAGCGTCGGTCACCATCAATCAGTCGGGCAACGAATTGGTCATCACCGGCGGCGGGCGCAGCTACCGGACCTCCCAGTGTTGGGAGCAATATCCCGGTCTCCGGCGGGTGAGCCATAGCGGTGGACAACGAGCTTGGGCCAACGTCTGCAAGACCAGCAAGACCGACCCGCGCCAGACCACGATCCGTACGAACATCAACGCCACCGACAACGCCATTTCATTCGCTGAAACCGGGCAATACCAGTTCGTCGTCCAGGGGCAGAACTGCACCGCCAGTGTCGGTAGATGGCGAAACTACACGCTGGTGCAACGCGCCGGCGAGCCCGCCCCCAACAGCCAAGAGCCCGAGCTGCGCGCCGGCAAGACCGTCCCCGCGAAGAAAGCGAAGAAGTCTGCCGCGCAGCCCAAACGCTCGGCGCACAAATCGGCCGCCAACTGCACCAAGCGGGGGCTGCCCGCGAGTCTCCAAATCCACCCCCTCAAGAAACTGATGCGTTCGGGTGAGAACTTCCGATTTCAGGCAACCGTCCGCGACGCCAAGGGCTGTCGCTTGGGCGTGGAACCCAAATGGGAACTACTAGCCTCTCCTGACGGGATGACCATGCCAAAGCCCGGGACGGTGAGCCTCAGCGACGACGCGCCCGAGCAAGTAGTGAAGATCACAGCAACGATCCCCGGGCGCACCGTCACCGTCGAGGTAGAGGTCGCTTCCAGCGCCCGTTATCGGTCCTTGCTGGAGCTGGGCGGGTTCAACGAAGAGGGAGAGGGGACCCGCACCAAAGCGCCGTCTTCCACTGCCAACTCGATCAGCACGACATCCGTAACTGCCGAGGACGGGTCGAAGACCCGAAAGATGGTGTTTTTGGGCGTCGTCGGCTTCGTGGCAGTCGGGCTCGCCCTGATCGGATTCATGATGATTCGCCGGGGCCGACAAGCCGCCGCAGTGGCGGAGGAAAAAAAGGTCGCAGCCATCGGCAAACAGGCAGCAGCTGCAGCCAAGGCGGAACCTCCGCCTCGACCCCGCCAGGCGCGTAACCCAGCGCTGTCCAAGACCGCCGTGGTCACCCCTGGAATGACCGCTGACCGCCAGCGTAATTTTTCCGGCACCCAGGTTGTTGAGGCTCCCCCAGCCCAAACACCGCCAGGGCAAGCTCCTCCGGGCCAACAGCGAGAGGTCAAAACGTCTCCTGTTCTAGTGCCTAATCCGCAAATACAGCCGGTGGCGGCAGCGCCGGCGGCGCCGCCGCCGGTCATAACCGTCTGCCCCCGTTGCAGCACTCGGTACGCTGATGGGTCGCAATTTTGCGGACAGGACGGCGCCACACTCGTCCCCGCGAACAGCTAGCCCCCGAAGCTGGCGGACTATTCGGCTGCGGAATGCGGGTTCCGGCCAGCCTCGCTGACACATGCCCAAATGTGACTACGCCCCGATTCTCGGCCTGACTCGCGTCTGAGCTGCTGGACTACTCGTCCGCCGGTCCACCCCTCAGAGCAAATCGCGTAGGGCGGGATCGCAAGAAAGGAAGAAAACCGGAAGGTATTTGCTAGTATGAAAACTCTATGAAGGTGGTGTGCTCCTCTTGCGGGTTTAATTACAAGATCCCCGACGACCGGGTGCAGGGTCGCCGGGTCAAAATTCGCTGTCGCAACTGCGACTACATGATCAAGGTTGACGGCACGAAACCTCCCGAAGATGTGACCGTAGCCGCCTACGCGCCGGAAGAAGAGGACGAGCGCGAAGAGGCCACCCAGGTCATGAGTGCCGAGATGTTCAACAGTCCGGAAGTGCAAGCGGCCATCGCGTCAGCCACCCAAGCCGCAATAACCGCAGAGCCGGAATGGTCGGTCAACCTCGGCGACGACGAACCAGAGACGATGACCCCAACTCAAATAGCGGAGGGCTGGGCCTCCGGGCGCATCACGAGCGAAGTCTATGTTTGGCGCGAAGGCATGGGCGACTGGGTCCTGGTGCAGGAAGTACCCGAGCTCAAAGCGATATTGGGACCAGCACCAGCCGCCGTCGCTCCCCCGGCCCCCGCGGCCCTGGCGAATCTCACTGCAGAAGCCTCGTCAACAAAAGCCCCGGATCTGTTCGCCGATCACAACCTAGCTGGTAGCGCAGAGGACGGCATCGCCTCCCGAGAAGTGATTCAGGACCCTTCGGTGGAGAGCGCCACCGGAGCCCGCAACGAGAATTCGGTGCTGTTTTCTTTGGACGCGCTCAAAGCAGGAGCGTCGCGCAATGCCGGCGACCAGGCGCCAGTGCAGTCCGCTACGCCCCTGAGCGATCTGGCCCTGCTCACCGCGACAGCCGACATAGCATCAGAGCCGGACAACCAGGCTCTGCTCACAGCCCCCGTAAAATCTACGCCCCCGCCGTCGTCGGGCAATTTGCACGAGCCGAGCATCCAGATCGCGCCCGAAGCCAACAAACCCACAAGCAGTGGTGGCAAGGAGAAATTAGTGCTCGTCGGCGGTGCCGCCATTGGCTTGTTGGTGGCAGCGGGCGCATTTCTCTTCCTACGCAATCGCGCCGACGCCCCGTCAGCACAATTAGCTGCGGTCCAACCCCCGGCAGCGGCTGCTGCCGCAGAGATGGCGCCAAAGCCCACGAGCCCGGCGGCCGCTCCGCCTACAACTGCCGCGACCGCGACCGCCGAGCCACCGACAACCTCCGTAGAAGATCTCGCGAAAGCCGAACCCGAGCCCAAGACTGCCCCCGTTAAAGCTGCTGAAGCCCCAGCGACAGCCCAAGCCGCCGCCAAGGCCCCGCAGTCAGCGCCCGCTACCCCGGCTACGACTCCGTCTCCAGGGACGCCGGCAGGCTCTGCTGCGGCAGGCGCAGCAGAGCCTGCCGCAGCAGAGCCTGCCGCAGCAGAGCCTGCCGCAGCAGAGCCTGCCGCAGCAGAGCCTGCCGCAGCAGAGCCTGCCGCAGCAGAGCCCGCAGCGCCGGAGGAGAAACCCCCATTCAATACCAGCGCAGCCAAAGCCGCGCTCAGCGCCGCGTCCGGTAGAGCCAAATCCTGTAAGAAGCCCGATGGCCCCACCGGCAAAGGCAAAGTGCAGATTACCTTTTCCACCAGCGGGCGGGTGACCAGCGCCAACGTCATTGCCGGCAACTTCGGCGGTACGACCACGGGCGGTTGTGTCGCTCGTACTTTCCGCGGCGCCCGCGTCCCGCCATTTTCAGGTAACCCGGTGACCGTCTCCAAGAGTTTCCGAATCCCCTAGTTTCCGAATGCGCTGCGCATCAAATCGGACAGCGACTCTAGCGCCTCAGCAACTCCGCCAGCCGGGTTTGTCGCTGCTCCCGCCGCACCTCGCCGAGAGCGATGCCTAAGGCCTTGGGGTCGGCAACCAAGACACATAGCTTTTTCGCTCTTGTCACAGCAGTGTAGAGCAGGTTGCGAGACAACATGACAAAATGACTCGTCAACATCGGGATCACGACCGCTGAGTATTCGCTCCCCTGACTCTTGTGAATGCTGGTGGCGTAAGCCAAGTTCAATGCGTCGAGTTCCGAGTCCGCATAGTGCACCAAGCGACTGCCGAATCGCACAGATAGCTGGCTCTGCTCGCTGTCCACGCCGTGCACCACGCCAACATCGCCGTTAAACACATCGCGCTCATAATCGTTGCGCGTTTGCATCACCTTGTCGCCCCGGCGGTACACTTGGCCGCGCCGCTTGATCTCGATCCCTCGCGGGTTCAAAGCTTGTTGCAGCATTTCGTTGAGGGCGATGGTACCCGCCGCGCCGCGATGCATCGGCGTGAGCACTTGAATGTCGTCCCGAGCCGCGAACCCGAAACGCTTGGGTATGCGCTCGCACACCAACTCGCGAATCACGCTGGCGGCGGCCTCGGGATCCGTTCGCTCGATCACGAAGAAGTCCGCACCCGGCTGATCAACGGCTCCCTCCGGCATCTCTCCATGCAATATCTTGTAAGCGTTTCCGATGATTCCGCTCTCGGCATCTTGACGGAACACCCGCTCCAGCTTGGCTGTCGGTACCTGCCCGCTGCTAATCACGTCCCTCAATACGGCGCCCGGGCCCACGCTGGGCAGCTGGTCCACATCGCCCACTAGTATCAGGCGCGACTCGCTGCCGATGGCCCGCAGTAGACTAGCCGCCAGCTCCACATCCAACATGGACGCCTCGTCGACAATAATGACTTCCGCATCGAGCACTTTGTCCTCGTTGCGCTGAAACAAGCGCGCCCGCGGATCGTACTCCAGCATGCGGTGCAGGGTGCTGGCCTCCGTTCCCGTGGCCTCAGCCATACGTTTGGCAGCCCGCCCCGTTGGGGCCCCCATGCGAACCGTCAACTTCGCGGACAGAAACACTTCCAGCATGGCGCGGACAATGGTGGTCTTGCCCACGCCGGGCCCTCCGGTCAGCACCAATACCTTGTGCTCCGCGGCCATCTCAACTGCGACGCGTTGCTCCGCCGCCAACACGAGACCGGCGCTCGATTCAAAGCGGGCAATCGCGCTGCCAGCCTCCAGCTTCTTGCCAGGACTGGTCATCAGCCGAAAGAGACTATCGCTAATCTCCAGCTCCGCTGTGTGCAGCTTGGTCAGATACACCTGACCCTCCACCACTACGACCCGTTCTTGTCCCCACAGAGCGTCGACGGCCGCTGCTACATGACCCGCGTCGACCTCCAGCATCGCCATGGTACTTTCCAGCAATTCATCCCGAGGAACACAGACATGCCCGGAGTCTGCCAACTGTCCCAGTTGATGCAGCACTCCCGCCCGGGCCCTATCCGGGTGATCGCCGGAAATCCCTAGAGACCGCGCCAACATGTCGGCAGTCTTGAAACCAATGCCCCTCACCTCCATCGCCAACCGATACGGCGACGATTGCACCACCGAAGCGGCACGGTCGCCGTATTGTTTGAAGATACGAACCGCGAGAGCTGGGGAAGCACCGTGGGCCTGTAACAGCATCATTACGTCAGAAATGGATCGCTGCTGCACCCAGCGTAGGTGGATCTGTTCCGCCCGGGCGGGGCCCAAGCCTTTCACAGTTCTTAACAGATCCGGCTGATCGTCGAGCACCTTGAGCGTGTTCAGCCCGAAGGTGGAAACAATTTTTTTCGCAAATCCGGGACCGACCCCGGGAATGAGTCCAGAGCCCAAGTAGCGTTCGAGGCCCACCAGCGTATCCGGCAACAGCGGAACGAGTGCGGTCGCCCGAAATTGCTCCCCGTGTTTTTTGTCCTGAACATACTCACCGGTAACGCTCACTCGGGTGCCCGCGCCGACGGCCTGAAATACCCCCACCACCGGCAACACACCCCTTCCTGTGACATTCACCTTGAGCACACGAAATCCCGTTTCGTCATTCTCGAAGGTTACGCGCTCTACCTCGCCGCTAATGTTCGTCACAAAGGGATCCCTCGCGGCCCGCCCGCGACCCCTCGATTCGTAGATGAAGGGACGCGGGTCGGCAAGCTGCCAGCCGACAAGGGGCGAGCCCTGCGCCCGAAATCCCGCAGACGGCAGTCGGAGACCCCACGGTGGGCGGCGG
>SPKZ01010736.1_pt1 | contig 31197 bp, 38 predicted proteins | sample 2456571 | NCBI WGS metagenome assembly SPKZ01 (sample SAMN11192286, study PRJNA482655) | marine metagenome | biome: ENVO:00000447; feature: ENVO:00000244|ENVO:00000211|ENVO:00000569|ENVO:00002023; material: ENVO:00002151; isolation source: ocean water from marine abyssalpelagic zone ... | reverse complement strand
TGTCTCTGCTGGTTTTGGTGTAGGTTTTGCTTCAAGCTGTGTTGCTAATTTTGTTAGTTTTGCTTCTAATTCAGCAATCTTGGTTTCAAGATCTTTTTTAGTTTGCTTTTTAGCAGCTGCCATTAATCAGGATGAACAGTCTGGGGTTTATGTATATTTTGATTATTACCAAACATCAATCTTGATCAAGTTTTATAAGCTGAAATACAATACTAGGTATAATGGACGATTTTGAGAAGGAATACCCAGGATTTGACTGGAAAAATACACCAGCATACAAACATCCAGGTGGAAAAGATTGTCCATGTCCAAAGCACGAATACATTAGAGAGCAGATCAATTTTACAAAACAAGTAAATGAAAAAGGAAAAGATGCATCCAGAGTTACACTCAAGTTTTGTCCAGATCACTACAGAGTGTATACTGAAGAAGTAATTCCGGCAATGCCATTAAAATATAGAATTCTAACAAGAATTGCACTGAAACTTGGAGCAATTAAAGTTGAACAACTAAAGTACATGGAATCAGAATTGTGTTTTTACTGTAAATTTGGATCTGGTGGTCATGACAAAAAGAATGAACTTCCACCAATGTAGTTTAGTAAAAATAGATAAAATCAGTAGTATATTTTGAAATATAATACCAGAATTTTCATTTTAAATTATACTTAGCCAATACAATCACCCATACAAAAAAGAATCAAAATATGGTTGTTAAAAAATTTTAAAAAAAATCTAGGTTTTGTGTAAATCCAGTTAAGCTTATACTTGAACTAACTTCAGAATCATCGTGCCAATAGAAGATATTCATGAATTAATAACAGAATTTGAAAAAAATGGTGAAATAAAAAGAGTAAAAATTGAAGTTGACTCGGATTTAGAAATTGCAGAAATAATGAGAAGAGAAATGTATTCAGATGGCCCTGCAATTCTTTTTGAAAATGTAAAAGGGTATGACATGCCAGTATTGGGGAATACGTTTGGATCTATGAAAAGATTAGAGATAGCACTTGAAATGACAGACTTTACAGAAATTGGTAAACGTATTACAGATATGACAAAGATGGATGTGCCATCAGGATTATTAAATAAATTAAAAAAACTTCCTGAACTTGCAAAGATGACAGCGTCATTTCCTAAAGCAGAAACAAGTGGACCAGTAACTGAAATTACATCAAGTAAAGCATCATTTGATGATTTGCCAATTATAAAATCATGGTCAAATGATGCAGGAAAATTTATCACTCTAGGATTAGTGGCTACTAAACATCCAGAAACGGGAGTAAGAAATCTTGGAGTATACAGAATACAAATTATTGATAAGACACATGCTTTGATGCATTGGCAAAAACACAAGAGAGGTGCACATCATGGAGATATTTCAAAAGATAGAGGAGAGAAAATTCCAGCTGCAATTATTATTGGAGGAGAACCTGCAACAATATTTTCATCAATTGCACCAGTACCAGAAGGATTAGACAAATACCTGTTTGCAGGAATTACAAGAAAAGAAGGAATCAAGACAGTGAAATGCAAAACAATTGATTTGGATGTTCCTGCAAATGCTGAAATTGTTTTAGAAGGATATGTAGATCCTGCAGACACCAGAGATGAAGGACCATTTGGAGATCATACAGGGTATTACACACCAGTTGAACCATATCCAACTTTTACATTAACAGGAATTATGAGAAGAAAAGATCCAATTTACATTACAACTGTTGTGGGGAAACCAGTTTTAGAAGATGCATATATTGGAAAAGTCATTGAACGTTCATTTTTACCATTAATTCAGATGTTTCATCCAGAAGTAGTAGATTATAGTATGCCTGCAGCAGGATGGTTCCAAGGATTAGCCATCATATCAATTAAAAAAAGATACCCTGGTCAAGCAAAAAAAGTAATGTTGGGGTTATGGGGAATGGGACAGCTCTCACTAACAAAGACATTTGTTGTAGTGGATGATGACATCGACGTTCATGACATGAATGATGTCATATGGGCAATCACTACTAGAGCAGATGCTGCAAGAGATACAATAATTATCAATAACACACCAACTGACACACTAGATCCTGCATCACCACTTGTCAATTTAGGTTCTAAGATGGGAATTGATGCAACTCAAAAAACAAAAGAAGAAGGATATGATAGAGAAATTCAACAACAAGTAAAAGTTGATGATGAAACAAAGAATCTAGTTGATTCTAAATGGTCAGATTATGGACTATGAGATACTAATAGGATTGTAGAAATTATCTCTCTCTTCTACAGTAAAACCAATTTGGTGAATAGCATCAATGATTTTTTTATCAGTTAGTTCAGTAGAACGAGCACCAGTACATGAAACAACCTCTTCACCAATTAGAGTTCCACCAAAATCATCAGCACCATATTGTAAAGCAAGTTGAGCCATTCCAACTCCATTTGTTAGCCACGAAGATTGAATATGAGGAATCGAGTCATTAAAAATTAGTCTAGAAATTGCAATCATTTTCAAAAGTTGCACTCCACCAGAGCCCGATTCAACTAATCCTTCTTCTTGCATCAAAGTATTATTTGGTTCAAAATTCCAAGGAATGAATGCCATGAAGCCTTTAGTTTTTTCTTGTAGTTTTACAAGTTTAAAAAAGTGATTAACAATGTCATTATTATTTTCCACATGACCATACATCATTGTTGCAGAAGATGGAATGCCAAGCGAATGTGATTCATCCATAATTCTAATCCAATCAGCACTAGAAATTTTCTTTGGACTGATAACATCTTTAACTGAATCAACTAATATTTCAGCTCCAGCTCCTGGCATTGATTGTAATCCAGCATCCTTTAATCTAGATAAAATTTCTTTTGTAGAGGATTTCTCAACTCTTGCAATCATATCTATTTCAGATGTAGATAAGCCATGAATTCCAACTAGTGGAAATTTATCTCGAATCATACTAAATGCATCTTCATAATATTCAATTTTCAAATTTGGGTTATGCCCACCTTGAATCAAAACTTGACGAATTTTGAACATCTCAGATGCAGTCTTTACTCTAGATTCAATTTGATCAAGAGTTAGTGTGTACGAATCTTCTGCACCAGGTGATCTGTAAAATGCACAGAATTTACAATCAGTGATACAAACATTGGTGTAATTGAGAATAATATTATTGATGAAAGATGCTTTTTTCCCAAATTGTTTTTTTGTTAAATGTCCAGAAACAAGTCCCATAAGTTGAACATCATCAGACTCTAAAAGTCTCAAACAATCTTCAGGACTAGGTCTCTGACCGTTAAGAGAATTTTCTAAAATATCACGAATATCACTTTTTTGTATCTGTTCTGTTGTTTGGCTCAATTATTTCTCATCCTTTTTGATTTCTATTTATTTCTTGACAGAAAGGATTTACAAAATTTGGGCATTGGGCTCAATTTTTAGGGAATTAAAGTAAAACCATTCACGTTATTTTTAAGTAGGGCACAAAAATGAGATCAACTTATGGTATCAGGTAACCAAATTAGACTTAATCGAATTCTCAGAAAGGGAAAAATGCTTTGTATTCCAATGGATCATGGAATTTCAAATGGACCTATTGAAGGTCTTGAAGATCCAGCATCTACTATTTACAAATGTGAAGGGCACGGTCTTACAAGTGTAATTATCAATAAAGGAATTCTAAAAACATTACCTAAACCAACTAAAATCGGTATTTTAGTTCATTTTTCAAGTAGCACAATTTTATCATTATCACCTAACCGCAAAATGCTTACAGGAACAGTAAAAGAAGCTGTTGCAATGGGGGCAGATGGAATTTCATTACACATCAACATTGGCGGTAAAGAAGAACCAGAAATGTTAGAACAACTTGGAATGACTGCAGACCAATGTCATAGATGGGGAATGCCACTATTAACAATGATGTATCCAAGAGGAGAAAATATCAAAGACCCACATGATCCTGAAATTGTTGCACATGTTGCAAGAATTGGTGCAGAATGCGGTGCAGATATTGTTAAGACACTATACACAGGAGACATTGATTCATTTGCAAAAATTGTAAAGAGTACACCAGTGCCAATTGTAATTGCAGGTGGACCTAAAGCAAAAACAGATTTAGATATTCTTCAAATGACTGAAGACGCCATGACTGCAGGAGCTAAAGGTGTCACATATGGTAGAAACATCTTTGCACATAAAACACCGGAAAAAATGGTAGCAGCATTGGCTGAAATTATTTTTAGAAAAGGTACAGCAAAGGAAGCAATGAAAAAAATTGAGTAAAACAAGAGAATTAATAATTTCACCCAAAGTATCTCAGGCACAATTAACCAAATTTATTCCTCAATTAGAAGATGAGGGAATTAAAATGGTATACGTTGATCCAAAAAAATTAGGGAAAATTAAAACAAAATTACAAACAGTTTTTCCTTCTAGTGCTGCAAAATATGTAGTACTTGAAAAAGAAAAAGCAACTAAACCAAAAGGTGCTAAAATAGGAAGAAAGTTCCAAGTATTATCAAATTCAGATATTGAAAATATTCTTTCTGCTGCAAAAAAAGGATTAGACTTTGTGATAATTGAAGTGAAAGATTGGAAAATAATTCCACTAGAAAATATCATAGCTAAACTTCACAAAATTCATACCAAAATTTTTGCAATTGCAAGAACACCTAAAGAAGTAAGAAAAATGTTTTCAATTTTAGAAGTTGGGGTGGATGGGGTAATTTTCAATGCATCAACAATTAACGAAGTAAGAGAAGCAATGGTATACCTAGGAACAAAAAGTTTCGATATGAAACCTGCCAAAATTATCGAAATTAAAGAAGTGGGAGACGGTGAACGAGTTTGTGTAGATACTGCATCAATGCTTCACAAAGGAGAAGGAATGTTAATTGGGAATAGATCAAACTTTTTGTTTTTAGTTCATAATGAATCTGTAGGATCATCATTTACATCTCCAAGACCATTTAGAGTTAATGCAGGTGCAGTTCACTGCTATACATTATCACCAGATGGTACAACTAACTATCTTTCAGAAATAGAAACAGGTTCTGAGGTATTAATTCTTAATTCTAAAGGAAAAGCAAGAAGAGTGACTGTAGGTAGATCAAAGATTGAACGAAGACCAATGTTAATGATTAAAGCATCAGCAGGTGGAGAAATAGGTGGAATTATTGCACAGGATGCAGAAACAATTAGATTTGTAAAATCAAATGGACAACTAGTATCTGTCACACATCTAAAGAAAGGGGATACTGTGATGGTCCATGCAAAACCTGCAACAGGTAGACATTTTGGAATGGAAGTTTCAGACGAATACATACTAGAAAAATGAAATACAAAACTTGTGTATCCATTGCAGAAAAAACACCACAAAAACTAAAACAAGTATTAAAAATTGCACTAAAAAAATCAGATTATGTAGAAGTAAGATTTGATTTTTTAAAAATAGAACAAATTCCAGATGCATTAGAGATTATTAAAAAAGATCTAAACAAAATTGTGTGTACTTTAAGACCAAATACAGAAGGAGGTAAATTTTTAGGAAAAGAAAAAGAAAGAATTGCAATCATAAAATTAATTGCAGAATACAATCCATTTTTACTAGATATCGAATTTAATACACTAAAGAAAAATTCATCACTAGTAAAATATCTAAAATCAACAAAGACAAACTTACTTGTATCATGGCACGACTTTAAAAAAACACCAAATTCCACAGAATTAAAAAAGAAAATAAATCAAATGAGTAAATTTTCATCAAATGTAAAAATTGTAAGTACTGCAAAATCAACTGATGACTCTACTAGAATGCTTGAATTGTACAGTAAAAAAGGAAAAAACAATCTAATATCATTTGCAATGGGGGATTTTGGTAGAATTTCAAGGATTTTGTGCCTGTATTTGGGCAGTCCATACACATACGTTTCATTAGGAAAAGCAATTGCAGCAGGTCAGTTTAGTGTTGATGAAGTAAAAAAAATTACAAATCTAAAAAAATAAACAAATTTCAGTTGAGAGTTTAAATCAATCATGTTACTCAGAAAAAGAAGATGGGAAAATCATTTGCAGTAATTGGAGATCCAATTGATCATTCATTATCTCCAAATATTCATAGTGCAGCATTTAGAGAATTAGATTTAGATTCCTCATACATTGCTTTTAGAATTCCTAAAGGAGAATTAGCAGGAGGGCTTGAAGGATTAAAAAAAATAAAAATAGATGGGTTCAACGTTACAATTCCACATAAAATTGAAATGATGAAGTATCTTGATAGAATTGACGAATCATGTAGTGTAATTGGTGCAGTGAACACGGTATCAAACAAAGAAGGGATTTTTAAAGGATACAATACCGATATGGATGGTTTTTTAGAACCTTTCAAGGAAAAAAAATTAAACATTGCAAATACCAAAGTTCTTCTTCTCGGAGCTGGAGGAGCTGCAAGGGCAATAGTTGCAGGATTTGCAAAAGAAAAAGCAGGTAGTGTAACTATAGCAAATAGAACTCTAGAAAATGCCAAAAGTCTTTCAGAGTTTTCAAAAAAGGTCGGATTAAATTCAAATGCAATTAAAATTGAAGATGTAAATGATTCTGCAAAAGATTATGACATTATTGTTAATGCCACATCAGTAGGACTAAGAAATGAGCCAAGCCCCATCTCATTAGATGGAATTAATGAAAAAACAATTGTATATGATATTGTATACATGCCAATGAATACAGATTTTATTAAAAAAGCAAAAGATAATGATTCAATTGTTATTTTTGGTTATGAGATGCTTTTAGGTCAAGCAGTAAGATCTTTTGAGATTTGGCATAATATGGAAGCACCATATAATGCCATGAAAAAAGCGTTGCTAGGAGGATTTTGATGGCAAAAGCAAAGGCTACAGTCCATGGGGCAATTTCTCTAGTAAATGCAATTGCCAATCAAAAAGGTGCAACTTTAGGAATATCACTAAAAGTTGAGGCAATAGTTGAAACTAGTCCAGGTAAGGGAATTACAATACAGTCTAAAAATAAGAGTATTAGTTCACGATTAATCAACAAAACAGTCGAGAAAGTTATTTCAAAAAAAGATTTGGAGAAAAACAAAATTACAATTACACTTGATTCTGAAATTCCAACAGGGTATGGGCTCAAAAGTTCTAGTGCAATTTCATCTGCAGTAGTATTAGCATGTGCAAAGATTTTCAAACCAAAATTTACAGATCAGCAAATTTTACTAGCAGGGGTTGAAGCATCAATTGAATCAAGAGTAAGCATTACAGGTGCATATGATGATGCATGTTCATGTTACTATGGTGGATTTAATGTTACAGACAATGCAAAGCGAAAACGAATCCAGTTCCAAAAAGCTCCAACTAATTTAATCGCAGTAATTTTTATCCCAAAAAATAGAAAAAGAGGAAATCTAAAAAATCTGAAGGTTCTCTCAGCAATATTTGATAATGCGTGGGAATTAGCAAGAAAAGAAAGTTATTGGGAAGCAATGATAATTAATGGATTAGCAACAGCATCAATTCTAAATTCAGATTCTAAAATCATTACAACTTTAATTGAAAAAGGCGCACTTGGTGCATCAGTTTCTGGGAATGGTCCAGCTATTGCAGCAATAACAAAAAAAGAGAATGAAGCAAATATAAAAAAAGTATTTGCGACATTAGAAGGAAATATAATTATTTCAAAAATCAACAACAAGAAGGCCGAAGTACATGAGTTGTAAAGTTGAAAAATCAAAGATTTCAGGGCAAGTAGTTTGTCCTCCAAACAAAAGTTATACACATAGAGCAATCTTTCTTGCATCTCTTGCTGGAAATAATAGTAAAGTGGATAATGTGTTATTATCAGCAGATACTTTTGCAACTATTGAGGCTTGTAAAAAATTTGGAGCTGAAATAGAAATCAAAGGTTTGTCAATTATTGTCAAAAATCCAATAAAATTAGGTACTAATGTACCTGAAATTAATACAGAAAATTCTGGAACAACGATTAGAATTGCATCAGGTATTGCCAGTTTATTTTCTCAAGAGATTACACTCACTGGAGATTCTAGTTTACAGAAAAGACCTATGAAACCACTTTTAGATGCACTATCAAGTATAGGGGCACAATGTAGTTCCACAGACGGAAAGCCACCAATCAAAATCAAAGGAAAAATTTTAGGGGGAGATGTAACAATTCCGGGAAATTTTTCTAGTCAATTTGTTTCAGCGTTATTAATTAGTGCACCATTAACAAATAACGGTATCAATATAACAATAGAGGGAAATTTAGTTTCAAAACCATATCTTGATGCAACAATTGCTACCATGAGAAAATTTGGAGTAACTGTTCAAACATTAATCCCATACAAAAGATACAACATAACACCACAAATCTATAAAAATACTACATTTACAATCCCAATTGATTTTTCAAGTCTTGCATTACTTTTATCAGCTGCAGTACTTAATGGAGAAGAAGTTATAATCAAAGGTAGTATGGGAGACTTGCCACAAGGTGATGAAGTTTTCATAGATATTTTAGAACAGATGGGGGTAACGGTGATTATTAATGATGATGAAATTAAAATAAAATCTCCTGAAAAATTAAAGGGTGGAAAATTTGATTTGAGTAATTCGCCAGACATTCTTCCACCACTTGCAATATTATCATTAAACACATCTAGTCCAATTGAAATAGTAAATGTAAAACATGCAAGACTAAAAGAAACAGATAGAATTGCAATTATCTCAAGAGAACTTGTAAAACTTGGAATTAAAGTTGAAGAGAAAGAAGATGGATTAATTTTAGAATCATCAGAAAATTTGACTAGTGCTAAATTAAATTCTGAAAATGATCATAGATTATTCATGGCATTTTGTATAGCTGGAATGTATATTGGAAATTGTACTGTTACAGATCCTGAATCAGTCAAAGTGTCATATCCGAATTTTATAGAAGAAATGAATCGCCTTGGTGCAAAAATTATAGTTCAGTAAAATAATTTTTAAAAAAATCAACTAATGTGATAAAAGGCGCGACCCTGTATAGAGTGAAAAGCATTCTCCTCACCCACAACGCTTTTGCGTTGATAACATGTCATTTTCGCAGAGCTGCGCAAATTATGGGTTAAAATTTGCGCTTTTATTCATATATAATATATAATATTATGATATTTAATATTATATTATAATTATTTCATATAATTATCAATAATATTATAATTTTCAATCATACGTAATTAACTATTGAGAATTAATTGAAACCACAATAAGAGCTTAAAAAAACAGAATGAGGAATTATAAACATCGTTTAACTTTGATAGTATGTTGCCGGGAAGTTCTATTGGTCAGCGTCTTGTTTTAACAAGTTTTGGTGAAAGTCATGGAAAATCAATTGGTACAGTGTTAGATGGATGTCCTGCAGGATTAGAAATTGATGAAAAAGATATCCAAGTAATGCTGAATCAAAGAAGACCAGGTCAAAATATCATCTCAACACAAAGAAAAGAAGGGGATATCGTAGAAATTATTTCAGGAGTATTTAGAGGATATACCACAGGTGCTCCAATAACAATGGTGATTTGTAATAGTGATCAAAAATCAAAAGATTATGAAAATTTGAAAACAAAACTAAGACCAGGTCATTCAGATTATCCAGCCATGGTAAAATACAATCACTATAATGATTATAGAGGTGGAGGTAGATTCTCAGGAAGATTAACTGCAACTCATGTCATGGGCGGAGCTATTGCTAGGAAATTACTCAAAGTTACATTAGGAATTGAAACACATTCATTTACATCACAAATTGGAAAAATAAAGATGAAAAGTGAATTCAATGATAAAATGATTAATTCAATTTACAAAAATGAAGTTAGATGTCCTGAAAATAATACTGCAAAAATGATGAGGGCAAGTATTTTAGATGCTAAAAAGAAAGGAGATTCTCTTGGCGGGATTATTGAATCAGTTACAACAAATATTCCAGTTGGTTTAGGAGAACCAATTTTTGGCTCATTGGAATCAGATTTGAGTAAAGCAATTTTTTCTATTCCATCTGTAAAGGGTGTTGAATTTGGTTCAGGGTTTAGAGGATCAGAACTTTTTGGTTCTGAAAATAATGACTTGTATACAGTTAAGAAAGGAAAAATAATTACAAAAACAAATAATTCTGGAGGTATTCTTGGAGGGATTTCAAATGGAATGCCAATCACTATGAGAATTGCATTCAAACCAGCATCATCAATTGCACAAAAACAAAGTACAGTTGATATTAAAACAAAAAAAGAGACAATTCTTCAAGTTAAGGGAAGACACGATCCATGTGTAGTGCCAAGAGCACCACCAGTAGTAGATTCACTTGTAGCCTTGACCATAGCAGATCACGCACTCCTGGCAGGAGCAATTAAACCCACTTTGTAAGATGTCAGATATCAATAATCTCCGAAATAAAATGGATGAGGTAACTTTAGAGATGATAAAGTTACTAAAAACCAGGACAGATATTGCAAGAGAGATAGGAGAAGTGAAGAAAAATATCGGTAAAGGTATTACTGATGAATCACGTGAGGATAATCTACGAAATAAGGTAATTTCATTAGGAAATAGTATTGGACTAGATGAATCAATTGCAACAAAATTTTTAAATTTTTTACTAAATGAATCAGTAAAAGTTCAATCAGCAATTAAACAAACACATCTATCAATTTTCTTAAAAGCAAAATCACTTGAACAACAAGGGGAAAAAATAATCCACATGGAAGTTGGAGAACCTGACTTTTTACCCCCACAAATTGTGAAAGATGCATTAGAAGAGGTATTTGATAAAGGATTTCTAAAGTACGGTCAAGTAAAAGGAGTACCAGCATTTAGAGAAGCACTTGTAAAATATGTTTCAAAAAAATTTAACGTAAACATCACACAAGAAAATATCATAGTTAGTCCAGGTGCAAGATTTTCAATTTTTACTGCAATTACTACACTTTTGAATCCAGGAGATGAGATGATAGTGATAGAACCTGCATGGCCTGCATACAAAGATTGTGCGCTAAATGCAGGAATCAAAGTTAGAACTATCAATACAACTCTAGAAGAAAAATGGGAACCATCATTACAACAAATAGAGAATGTAATTAATTCAAACACAAAAATGATTGTACTAAACTATCCAAACAATCCAACAGGGAAAATTCTTCCCGAAAAATTACAAGATAACATCATTGAACTAGCTAGGAAAAATAATCTCTATGTGTTAAGTGATGAAATCTATTCCCAATATGCAAAAAAGGATTGGAAAAGTATTCTAAGTTATAATTATGAAAAAAGTATTGTTACCCAATCATTTTCAAAATCTCATGCCATGACAGGGTTTAGGATAGGTTATGGAATAGCTAATACAAAAATTATTGAAAAAATGGCAAAATTAGAGGCATTGTGTCTAACAAGTGTGTCTGAACCCATACAATATGTTGCCATGAAAGCACTTGAAGCAGATACGTCCAATAATACTAATACAGTACAAAACAGACTAAACATATTGGCAGAAAAAGTGAAAGAAATTGGATTAGATTTTGAAATTCCAGATGGAGCAATGTACATTTTTGCACGTGTAAATAAAGAAGGATTTGATGGGGTTCAATTTGCCAATAGTACACTTGAAAGAGGTTTAGCAATAGCACCAGGGGAAGGATTTGGTAATTATAAAAATTTCATTAGGATTTCTGCGTGTCAGGATGAAAAAACACTGATTGAGGGAATGAATATACTAGGTAACATCATGAGTGAGAAGCAGTGAAGAAGAAAATTACAGTTATTGGTGCCGGAGGTCAAATGGGACAATGGTTTACAAGTTATTTTGCAGAAAAAGATTTTGAAGTAACTGGACATGATTCAGAAAACAAGGTTACAGGTAAAGGAATCATTGTGTCAGACTCTCTAGTTGGAGCAATTCTAAAAGCAGATTATGTAGTTTTATGTACTCCTACAAGAAGAACACCAGAAATTATTAGATTAATTGCAAAAGAAATGAAAAGAGGCACATATCTAATTGAAATTTCATCTCAAAAATCTAAAGTGGTTTCATCATTAATGAAAATGCCAGATAAAATAAATCCAATTTGTATTCACCCAATGTTTGGTCCAGGAATTAAGAACATCAAAGGTAAAAATATAATTTCAATTCCAATTAAAGATGCTAAAAAAGAATTAACAGTTGTAAAATCGTTATTTGAAGGAGCAAATTTTGTTACAATTGATGCAATAGAGCATGATAAAAAAATAGCAGTAATTTTAGGATTAACTCATATGATGAATCTAGTGTTTGCAAATATTATTTCAAAAGATGAAAAATCAGGATTAACCGAAAAGATGTCAGGAAGTACATTCAAGGTTCAAAAAACATTAGCAGAAAGTATCATGACAGAATCTCCAGAATTAATTGAAACTATCATTTCAAATCCTGAGATTAGAAGATATGCAGAAGAATTGTGGAAAGACGTAGGAAGATTGCTTACTGCCGTTCAAGAATCAAAAACAGAAGAGGTTATTGATTACATAAAACAATGTCAAGAAAGACTTGCCAAACATTCAGACATAGATGAATCATACAAAAAATTGGCAAAAATGGTAAAAGTTATTGAAAAATAACAGACATGCGCTCAACGAAGATAGTTACATCCTTCATTAGATCTAACGGTAAATTATTAATTCTAAAAAGAAGCAACAAAGTAAAATCAATGAAAGGGTTATGGGCAGGAGTTAGTGGAATTATTGAAAAAAATGAAGAGTCACTAAAAAGAGCAAAAATTGAAATTTTTGAAGAAGTTGGAATTACAGATGATAAAATTATACTTGTAAAAGCTGCAAAAGAAATGAGGGTTAATTCGCCTCAATATGAAAATCATGAGTGGGAAATATTTCCATTCTTGTTTGAAACAGAAAATCCAATAATCAAACTTAATTGGGAAAATTCAGAATACAAATGGATTAATTCAAATGAATTAGAAGAGTATGAAATAGTTCCTAGTCTTCAAAAAGTATTATTCAACTTGTTGTAAGTTATTTTCTTTTTCATATTTTTTTTGCTGAGGTAACATCATGTAAACACAAGCACCACCACACATAGTACATGGAACATTATTTCCAGGATGTTGTCCAGTTCGACTATGAATTTTTGCTGCTTCTTCAGGATCAATAGATAATGCAATTTGTTTTTCCCAATCCAAAGTACGTCGAGCTTCAGTCATTGCCATATCCCATTTTATTGCCTGATCACGAATTTTTACAAGATCTCCTGCATGTGCTGCAATTCTATATGCAATTAATCCTGCTTTTACTTCATCAACATTTGGTAAAGCGAGGTGTTCAGAAGGAGTTAGATAACATAAAAGATCGACACCCTCACTAGCTGAAATTGCAGCTCCAATTGCACTTGCAATATGATCATGTCCAGATGCAACATCAGTTACCAAAGGACCAAGAACATAATATGGAACATCGCCAATTAATGATTTAGCTAATCTAACATTTGCTGTAACCTCATTTAATGGAACATGGCCTGGGCCCTCCACCATCACTTGAACATCTTGTTCATGTGCACGTTTTGTTAATTGAGAAATATTGATCATTTCTTGAACTTGTAATTCATCATGAGAATCAAGAATTGAGCCAGGTCTTAGTGCATCACCAAGGCTAAATGTAACATCATACTTTTTGGCAATTTCTAGCATATAATCATAATGTGTAATGTAAGGATTTTCTTTATCATGTTTTAACATCCAGGCTGCAGTAATTGTTCCGCCTTTACTTACAACACCACCATATCTCTGAACTTTCAAAATCCTTTTTGCAATATCTTTAGTAATTCCGCAATGGACTGTAACATAATCAACTCCATCTTTTACATTATTTTCAAATGCTTTCAAGTAATCATCTTCAGTAAGATTCAAAGGATTTTTGTGAACCTCAACTCCGTAATTGTATGCTTCATAAATTGGAACCGTTCCAAAAGTAATTGGTGCAACATCTAAAAGAGTCTGTCTTATTTTTTTAACATCCCCACCGTCACTAAGATCCATCATTGTGTCGGCATGATATTTTACTGCAATCTTTGCTTTTTCAATTTCTTCATCTAGATTTACATTAAGTGTGGAAGTTCCAATATTGACATTTACTTTAGTTTTAAGACCTTTGCCAATTCCTACATTATGAATTTTTTGTGGTCGAATATTATTACTTGGAATTATAATTGAGCCACGTGCAATTTTTGGAATCAACCAATCAAGTGTAACATCTTCATCTTTTGCAACTTGTTTCATTTCATCAGTAGCAACTCCACGTCGTGCAGAAGTCATCTGAGTGGTCATAAAGTAAACTATGTTTTCACCTGATTTAAACAATCACGAAGTTGAAAAAATCATAATCACAAAATAATTTTTTGGGAGTATATTAAGAAGATCGATCAGTCTTAAATTGAATAAATTGTATATGATAATATGAGAACTATCAGAGAGTGCATACATTGTGGTAGGGAATTTTTCAGTATTAAAGATGAATTTTGCTCTTTTGAGTGTGTTACTCAAGCATCATAATAGTGCAAATTAAGTTAGATTCAGATTTTCTTGTAAAAGCCTTTTTTCAGATTTAATTTTAGAGATTCGATCCATAATAGGCACAGTTATGAGTTCAGAATCAGCAGAGTCTGCAAAATTTTGTTTAATTTCACTAATTCTTTCCACTAGTTCAATCTCAGCTAAAACTAGTGAAATGTAATTACGAAGTTTTTGATTTTCAGATTTTAGAGATTCCATTTCAGTCATATTTGTCATCTAGGTGGACTCCATCTTTCTTCAATTGTTTCATCAACATTTTCAGATACAAGATATTGTTTTCCACATTTGAAACATTGCCATAAAAATTTTCCATCTTTTTTTGTTTGGTATTGCATAGGTAACAAACAAGTTGTACATTTCAATTCTTCAGGTATCGAATCATCAACCAATGGAATTTTAGTCACTATGATAAATCAAATCGTTAAAGTATAAAATAGATATCACAAAAACTCAACTATACACATCAATGGATGTTTAAAGGAAAAGCAGATTAGTACTTAGAACATGAAAATATCATGAATTTACTTTCAATTGGAGGATCTGATCCATCTTCAGGTGCAGGAATTCAAAGTGATGTTAAAACATTTACAACATTAAATGCCCACTGTCTAACAGTAATAACTGCAATTACCAGTCAAAACACTTCAAGTTTTGGAATGATTGAGCCAGTATCACAAAAAATTCTAAGAAATCAATTAGATTCAGTGATATCAGATTTTAAAATAGATGGAATAAAAATAGGAATGGTTTACAATTCACAAATAATCAAAACATTGTATCAAAAATTAAAAAAATTAAGAATACCAATAGTTATTGATCCTGTAATCAAATCAACTACTGGCGGAATACTAATAGAAAAATCAGCAATCAGTGATTTCCAAAAATTTTTAATTCCACTGGCAACAGTAATTACGCCAAATAAATTTGAGGCTGAAATTTTATCAAAAACTAAGATTGTTGGAAAAAATACGCCTGAAAAAATTGCAAAAATAATTCAAAAGATGGGAGCAAAAAACGTTGTAATCACAGGAATTAAAACAAAAAATGACCAAATAACAGATTTCATTCAAGAAAAAGAAAACAAATATCAGATTTCAAGTGATAAAATATCTAAAATCAATCATGGGAGTGGATGTAATTATTCAGCAGCTATGATTTTTTCACTTGCAAATAAAAAAAATATTAAAGAATCAGTGAAATTTGCTAAAGAATTTACCTATAATTCAATTAAAAATGCAAAAAAGACTAGGAAAAGGAATTCTCATCACAGATATTCAAAATAATATCAATGTGGAATTATCACATGCAATAAGTAAATTTATTGAAATTAAAAATATTTATAAAAATATTCCAGAATGCCAAACAAATTTTGTATATTCCAAACAAAAACCAAAATCAACAAAAGATATTCTAGCAATTTCTGGAAGAATTGTTAAAACTGGAGAAAAAGTAACAGTTGCAGGTAATTTAGCTTATGGAGGATCAAAACATGTTGCAACAGCATTACTAATTATGAATAAAAAATTCCCACAAATTTGTTCTGCAATAAATCTGAAATATCAAAATCAAACTATTCTAAAAATTAAAAAAACAAAATTACTAGTGTCTAGTTATGATAGAAATCAAGAACCTAAATCAATTAAATTTAAAAAATCAACAATAGAATGGGGGATTAATAGTGCAATCAAAAATTCAACTAAAGTTTTGGACATAGTATATCACAAAGGAGATTTTGGAAAAGAACCAATGATCATAGTTTTTGGTAAAACTCCAAAGAATGTTTTAGAAAAAATTTCAAAAATTATTTAATTGAATTTAGTAACAATTCATCCTCGAACATAAATAGTCACACATGAAATAGGGTTTGTGAAAGCAGTGATTCTTGCTGGAGGATTAGGCACTAGACTTCAACCATACACTACATTTCTTCCAAAACCAATGTTACCATTAGGTGAAAAACCAATTTTAGAGCACATAATTAATTGGACAAAAAAAAGTGGAATCAAATCATTTGTTTTGTGTGTCAGCTACCTTAGAAAAACTATTGAAGACTATTTTGAAGATGGTGAAAAATTTGGAATTAAAATAGAGTATGCAATTTCAAACAAATCTCTAGCTACTGCAGGTCAGCTTAAAACGGCAGAAAAATTCATTGATGATACTTTTGTTTGTATGTATGGCGATTCTATTTTTGATTTTAATCTTAAAAATATGATTAAACAACATATCAAGAAAAAAGCATTTGTTACAATGAGTCTACATGAATACAAAACTAACTTGCCATATGGTGTTATTGAAACATCTAAAACTGGAAAAATTCTAAATTGGATTGAAAAACCAGAGATTAAGGCCAATGTAAACATGGGATGTTATGTAATGGAGCCTAAAGTTTTTAGCTTGATTCCAAAAAACAAACCATATGGAATGGATGATGTTATAAAAAAAGCCATGAATAAAAAAAAGTTAGTAAGTAGTTTCATTACAAAACAAGGATTTACAGACATAGGTAACAAAGAATCTTACAAAAAAGCATATCAAGAACATATTCAAAAACAAGGTAAGAACTGAAAATTAAAATGAATGAACCAATAATCAGAGAATTAAAAAAAGAAGATCTTTGGAATGGGTTTCTAACTACACTTGATTCACTAAGGCAAACAAATGACATCAATAAAGATAAAGTTGAAAAAATATTTAAAAAAATTAATTCAAATCCAAATCATATAGTGGCAGTAGCAGAACTAGATGGAAAAATAGTGGCAAGTACAACACTCCTAATTGAACCAAAATTTATCCACAATGGAGGATTAGTTGGGCATATTGAGGATGTGGTAGTGAACAAAAACTTTCAAGGGCAAAAAATTGGGGAGAAAATTATGAAATATCTTCTAGAAATTGCAAAAAATGAAGGTTGTTACAAGACAATTTTAGATTGTACAGATGAGGTAAAACCATTTTATGAAAAACTTGGATTTACCCATATTGCAAATGAATTAAGATTTGATCATTCCTAAACGTATTGTTTTTTTGGTCTTCGCTTTTTTTCCCGTAGTAAAAAAGCACCAACTACAATTGTTGGTGCAGATAAAACCATAAACAAAATTGGGACATATATCACAGAACCTGTAATGTAGCGCTCATCAATATCATCAACCATAGCATAGCAAACAAATAATCCAATAAACATTATCACCCCACCTGCAATAATCATTCCACCAACGGGTCTAGATCCATATTGTCTAGACATGATAAAAGCAACAGCTGCTAAAATTCCAGCAGGGCCAGCTCCAATTGAAATAAATTGAATTAATTTTTCATCTGCTGAAAATGATATAAAATATTCAGAATCATTAGAATTCATAGCCATGAAATTATAAACTGAAAGCATTTCACCTGCAAACATAACAAACAAAGCTAAGCTAGTTACTGCAATCCATTTCTCAATTGCCATTATTTTAACAGAATTTGATTGATAAATAAACTATTCAAAAAATCATATAATTCCAACTAGATTGGATAATTCTTTTCTACATGCTGCACCAAGTTTTTCTGCGGCCTGTTCAGGGGAAATATCATTTAAGAAAATTCCATATCCACGTTCTAATCCAGACCAAGGTTTTGTAATTGGATAAATTTCAATATGCCAGTGAATTTGTCTACTGTTTTTCTTTTCTGGTGAAAGATGAAATACAAAATTATATGCAACATTTTTGACAGTTTTTGAAAGTCCACCCAAAGTCGAACGTAAAATTAATGATAAATCATTGATTTCTTTTTGAGAAATTTTTGAAAAGCTAGTAGTGTGTTTTTTGGGTGCAATCCAAAATTCATACGGATATGAAGGGGCCCAAGGGCAAAATGCGATAAACCCTTCTGTTTGAAGTACTTGCCTAGGACCTCCAAGTTCTTCATTTACTGTTTGGCACATATGGCAAACACCTTTTTCATTTAGAATTTTATGAGATGCTTCAGCCTCTTCTTCAATAATTGGAGGGATAGTAGAAAATGTTAGAATGTTGAGATGAGGGTGAGGGTTAGTGCTACCTGCTAATTCACCATGATTTCCATAAATTGAAACATATGTGACTCCTTTTTGAGTATAAAGCCATCTCAATCTATCTTGAACAACAACTAAAACATTTGACCATTGTTCAGTATCAATTGTTGCAAATGTATCTTTTGGATTTGGTGTTGCAACTACAATGTAATGATATCCATATGCAGGTTCACTGTAGAAGGGCCTATCACTGTAAGAATTTTCAGTTTCAATTGAAACAATTGGATTTTTACTTTCAAAAACTCTGATTGACCAATTTTCCACATATTCATCTTCGTTATCTTGAAGACGCTGTAACATACCTTCTTTTTCAATAAGTGATAATACAGAAGGGTTAGTCATTGATTCGTGTCCAGGAGCAAATGGAGATTTTTTTGGATCTACAACTTTGTCAGTTTTTTTTGCAACAATCATAAGACGCTCAGAAACATTGTCTTTGCGTATATCTCCCATGTTTATGATGGAAAGCAAATGTGCGTTAAAACGTTTACTAAGATCTAATAAATTTCAAAATAAAAAAATAAGTTACAATAAATTTCTGAAAATTAAGAAAATCTTACTTTCATTAAAAAATATTTTGTAAAAATTAAAAGTAAAGATTCAAGCATTTCATATTTTTTGATCGCATATTTTTATGTAAACTTTAAAGGAGAGGATCAAGACTCCCAAAGACAGAAGATATAATGAATAATTCTGATGTTCATTTGATTTATGTTCTATTAGACGGCGTGGGAGACCTTCCACATCCAGATTTAGATGGTAAAACACCATTAGAAGCTGCAAATACGCCAGTTTTAGATAAAATTGCCAGTAACGGTGCAATAGGAGAAGTTATTTCAGTTGGAAAAGGAATTGCTCCTGAATCAGACATTGCAGTTTTCAATATGTTAGGATACAAATTCAATCATTCAGATTATGCAGGACGAGGTGTGATTGAGGCTATCGGAGTAGGAATTGACTTTAAAGATGGGGATTTGGCATTAAGAGGGAATTTTTCCACATTAGATGATGAACAAGTAATCATAGATAGAAGAGCAGGTAGACAAATTGAAAGAGAAGATGCAGATGGGATTGCAAAAGAAATTGAAGAAAAAGTCAAATTTTCACATCCAGGAATAACAGTTGAAGTTTCTCCAACAATAGGGCATAGAGTTACAGTAAGAATCAGAGCAGATTCTCAAAAATTATCATCTAGAATTACAAATACAGATCCAGCGTACAGTAACATTGGAGGAATGGGAGTAGCAAAAGCTGTTGGAGATTTCTTAAAAATTGAAAAATGTTTACCCTTAGAAGAAAATGATAATGCTAAATTTACCGCAAATTTAGTAAATGAATTCTCTGAACAGTCAACTAACATTATGAAACAAAGTCAAATTAACAAAAAAAGACTAGAACAAAATAAGAAACAACTCAGTTGTATTTTACTTAGAGATGCAGGTAACAAATATCCAAATGTAATTTCAATTAATGAAAAATATGGAATGAATTTTTCTTGTATAGTTGATATGCCAGTTGAACTTGGAATTGCAGATGTTCTCAAAATGAAAGCATTTGAAGCAGGTGGATTAACAGATTATGAAGAAAAAGCAAGAGTTGCTGCAAAAGCAATGGAGACTCAAAATGCAATATATGTTCATCTTAAAGGACCAGATGAATTTGGTCATGATGGTGATGCAGTAGGTAAAATGAAAAATATAGAAGAAATTGATCAAAGATTTTTTAAAACTCTTGTAGACAATATTGATTCAAGTAAAGTAGCAATCATTATTTCAGCTGATCATTCAACACCATGTATTAACAAAGGACATAGTGATGATCCTGTACCAATTTTAGTTTCAGGAAATTTTATTAAAAATGATGGGACAACACGTATGACTGAAGAACAAGCAAAAAAAGGTAGTATGGGTTTACTTCAAGGATCTGAAGTAGTTACAAAATCACTAGAATTAATTAAATCTCAAAAATAGTCAAATCATTTGCTTGTTGCATTTCAGTCGCTTTATTTCTAATTCTATCAATATCAATTGAATGATACATGGATGGTGATGTACCTAATTTTTCTAAAACTCTGTGTAGCATTCCAATTCCAATACTGAGCTCATCTTCTTGAGCATGAGCAAATGCAACTGCAAATAGAATTATTCCTTGAAGTATTTCTTTTTCTCGTCCAAAACATTGTTTCCAAACACCTTCAAAAGATTCATGACTTTCCCAAAATCGTTCATTGTTAAAATAAAAAATACCATCAGTAATTCCTTGTTCTTTTTCTATTTCTTCCTCAAAGACGTGTCGAATATTATCAATTGGGCCAATTGGAGATAATTTTTCAACAAGTATGTCAAGATCTTCTTTTTCAACTCCCACATCGATCTCTACAATTTTTTTTGAAATTCTAGCAACTCTTACAGATACATCCAAATCAGATGTTAGATCTCTAGCCTTATAGATAATCTCACGAGAATGTTCAGGACCATATTTCGTATTTTTAAAATGTAACATGTATCTTTCCACGTAATGATTTTACAAGGATTTCTTAAATTTCTTCTCTAATACAATCAAGGTTTATATGAAATATCCAAAGGATTTTGGGTACATGTCCATTATCGAGACCATTACAGATGTGAATAACTCATTTCTATCTAGAAGAGAGTTAACATGTAATTTAGCAGGTTTAGGTGGTAAACTCAAAACACATGAGGCGGTGGATATGATTACCAAGGAATTCAAACTAGATGGCAAAGTAGTCATTTCAATGAGATTAAAAACAAGTGTCGGTAGATCAAACGTTACAGGAACTTTCTTCATATATGACGATGAAGCATTAGCAAAAAAACACATCAATCCAACAATATTTACAAGATTAGAAAGAGCAAACAAAAAACTTGCAGAAGCTGAAACAGCAGCACAAGAAGCATCTGCTGAGGAAAAACCAGCTGATGATAAAGAAGTAAAAGCTGATGATAAAGAAGTAAAAGCTGATGATAAAGAAAAGGAAAAATCTGAATAATGACTGTAGAGAAAAAAACCAAGAAAGGATTCAGTCCCACTGTTTCATCGTATTATAAAATAGATGGAGACAAGACAACTAGAATAAGAAAGATTTGTTCAAGATGTGGAAAAGGAACTTTTATGGCAGAACACAAAGACAGACACACTTGCGGTAAATGTGGATTAACAGAATTTAACCAGTAAGTTTCTATTAATTAAATTTCTAACAACTATACAAAATAATTATTTTGCACCCTTAATTGATCTATGATGTATGAAATTGGAAATTATGATCATCATTAAATATCATATTGACGTACACTAAATAACGAGAAACCATTGTTCTGCGTCGTAGAATAATTGGGATGGAAAATAATTCATGTTAAGAATACGTCCTGTGTTCAAAAGTATTTTCCATGTACTCTCGTTGATTTAATTAAAAAATGATATCAATAATTAGTATAATCTTTTTTTGTGAATTTTAGAACTTTTTTCTTCTAATTTTTCAATTTTTGAAATAAACGCAGGATCTAATTTAATTTTAGAAAGAGAATCCATAGACAATTTTACAGTGTTTGTATCTAAAGAGATATTTGATTTTGGAAGATTTCTGTCAGCCCAAAATTTTATAGCTTTTTCTTCTAGTTTAAAATCTCGAAACCCAGCAGGAAATTTTTTTGTGATGTGATTTAACAAAGTACGGTCTTTAAAGACAACTCTAGGTTCAAACAATCTAGTTTCATCACTGTAAACATTTTCAAATAAGTTTCCAGATATTTCATCTGAAAGTAATTCCATCTTTGAAATTTTTCTCATTAACTCTAGAAAATGTAAAAATTCATGTGCCAAAATCGCATGAATTGTTCCTTTCAGACCATAAGCTACCAAAGGGGCAGAAATTTGTATTACAACCTGAAATTTTTCTTCAAGCACTATAGGAATGGTTCGTGCAAACAATACACCATATTCATATGAATTTGGATTAGAAGAAGAAATTACAAGTGAAGGTTCTACATATGCAACAGGATATCGGATTCCTGATGCCTTTTCAATCCTATTGATACCTGAAACAGTAATGGGAAAACGTTCAAGGATAAGATCATACACATCATCAGGGATTATTCCTTTAGAATGTGCATCCTTCAAACGTACTAATGGATCCAATATTCATCCTCGATAATTTTGAATGTAAAAAGGTTGATTGAATTAGTGCCTAGGCTTTCCAGCTTTTGCTTTCTTCACTCTAAGTCTTTTAGCACCTTGATCAGCACGTCTTTGATGTTTACCTTTCTTTCTAATTGGCATGTTGATTTTTGATATATGCTGCTAGATAATTGTTATCATTACACTTCAATATCAAGAAAATCAAATTCTTGACACATGCATGAAATATCAAGAATTTGTGAAATTCCAGGTGAAACATCATCACTATGAACAAATCGCTTTATCGGTAATCCACCTTCAACTTTGATAAATAAAGTAAATGTATTTGTAGAATTTTTTGTGTATTTTATAGAAGATAATTTCTTTTCAGTACGTTTTCCAGATTTTTCATAAACTACTATCGGATGAGTGGTAAGATCTTTTAATTTTTTTAGATTTTTTGAGTCAATTTGAGATTCTGTGGAAATTTTTATTTTTATTGTTGAATAAAATTTTAGGGGTTTTTTTGGAGAATCAGAGACAATTTTGAAATTGGTGATTTGTAGATTATCAAATGACAAAGAAGTTGATCTCAAATTTCGTTTATTGGGATTTTGAAGTTTAACAAAAAACGGCCTTCCAGCACCTAAAACCAAACTAGATTTATCCTCACCTCCAATCCATGTAAATTTTGCAGTAGTTCCACCACATTTTTCAAATAGGAATTTTGAGACAATACCCTCTACACTATCAAATTCTAAAATTCCATGAAAATTACAAATTCTACATCCTTTTCCAGAACAGTTATCACATGATTTTTGTTTTTGTTGAATTCCTCGTAATGTTTTGATATATCTTCCAAAGAAAGTTATAGATTTAGAACGTAATTGGCAAGATTCATCTTTCAAATTTATTGTAAATATTATTTCTGGATCTAAAAAATCAAGATTTTTTTTCATTTTTTTAGAAAATGATTTTCCTAGTTCTCTAGTAATGTCAGTTTTTACACCATCAATTCCTTTTAGTTTGTATTTTGAGCGAATGTAGTCATCACGATCAATAATAGAAGGTTTGATCATGGTCCCCACACTAAATGTTGAAAAAGAATAATCGAATGAGAAATCTAGCATTAATTTTAAAAAATGATTGAGGTTATCAAACAAGTTTTTACAGATATAGCATTTTTGAGTAGAGTTTTTCTTTTTCTGAAGTTTTTTACCTAAAAGTTTGTTTGATGAAAGATGTAATTGTTTTGAAAATAAACGACCTAAACAATTATCACATAATTCATATTTTTTTAAAATTTGATTTGCAATAGGTATAATTTTTTGGTAATCAGACATTTTAGAATAAATTTAACACGTAAAATTATCCTAACCCCATTTTTCTTAGGGTTCCTTGCATTTGACGTCCCTTAGAAGCTTTCATCATGTTCTTAGAATTTTTATAATTCTTCATCAATTCTTTAACTTCGCCTTCTGGCCAACCCGAACCACGTGCTATTCTTTTGATTCTAGATGAATTTAGTAAATCAGGATCGGCTTTTTCACCTTTAGTCATACTTTGAATAATGTATCTCCATTTTGAAACTTTTCCTTCCATTTGATTTACTTGATCATCTTTTACCATCCCTGAAAGACCAGGCATGCTTTCAAGAATTCCTTGTAAAGAACCCATTTTGGTAACTTCTTCTAATTGGTAAAGAAAATCTTCCATATTCATTTTTCCGCTAGCGATTCTTTTCAATCTCACATCATCACCTTCACTTTCTAATCGTTTTGCTAAATCCAATACTGCTTGAATATCACCCATGCCAAGTAATCTTCCAACAAATCTAGTAGGAGAAAATTTTTCTAAATCATCAATTCTTTCGCCAGTACCAATGTACATTATTTGTGCACCAGTTGCTACAGATGCAGCAAGTGCACCACCACCTTTTGCAGAACTATCTAATTTAGTAATAATTACACCACCTACTGGAATTGTTTTATGAAATGCTTCAGCTTGAGCATAACATTGTTGTCCAATGGTTCCATCAATAACAAGTAATGACAAGTCAGGATCTGCTGCTTCCTTAATTCTAACCATTTCTTCAAGCAAGTCTTTTTCTTCTTTGTGACGTCCAGCTGTATCAATTAGAATTACATCTAATGGTTTAGATTCAAAATATTTTAATCCATTTTTTACAATACTAGGAGAATCTTTATTTTTTTCTTCACCATACACTTCGACATCAGACTTTTCACACATTGTCTTTAGTTGTACCAAAGCACCAGGTCTGTAGGTATCAGCACCCACAACTCCAACTTTATACCCTTGTTTACTCAAAAATCTGGCAAGTTTTGATGCAACAGTTGTTTTCCCACTACCTTGAATTCCAAGTAAAATTATCTTATTTTGGTTTCCAGGTTTAAAATCAAAATCAGATTCATTGCCCAATAATTTTGATAATTCATCATAAAGTATTTTCACAATATGATCTTTTCGAGAAAGTCCAGGAGGGGGAATTTCATTTAATGCACGTTCTTCTAGTTGTTTTGTAATTTCAAGTACCAATCTAACATTAACATCAGATTGTAGTAAGGCTCTTTGAACATCTTTGGATAATTCCTTGATTAATTCCTCGTCTATGCCTGAGGATTTTACAATTTTTTTAATTGCAGCCCCTAAACTATTCTTAAGTCCATCAAGCATTGTAATTTAACTCAGCATCCACTATTTCAAACCTTCCTCTATAGCCATCCCATATTTTTTTTCCTTGATTAATTTTAATTGGATTTGAAAACAAAGGACAATCAATTACAAATGTTTCAGCTTCACCTCCTTCAAAATTTAAGTTGAATTCAAATTTATCAGATAATTTTTTCAAAATATCAATATCTGATTTTAAAATTGATTTTCCTAACCACTTCTCATCAAGTCCATCTGAAGATACAGTGACCACAATAAAAAGAAAATTTGAATCAATTAAATCATACATGTATTGTTTTGGTTCTGTATCCCACAAAGGTGCAATTGCAATTAGATCTAATTTTGAACATAAAGTTTCAAACTTTTCTTTTTGAAATTTACTTTTAATTCCACCATGAACTAATCCTTGAATATGGAATTTTTCTTTTGCAATATTCAATAAATTTTCTAAAACAACCAACTCATCATCAGTTTTATCAGAATCAGAATTAATTGTTAATTGAGGAATATTCATTGATTCTGATTGTAGTTTTGTCCATTGTAAATTTGGATAGTGTAGTAAATGACTTTCATCAGATTTTGCAAAAACACTAAGAAGACAAGTTATCTGATGTCCTTGTTTTTGTGCAAGATCAATAGCATACATACTATCTTTTCCACCAGAAAAAAGAGAAGCTAATTTCATTATCTAAAAAATATTCTATTCAACAAATTTTTTAAGTTTATTCAAAAAGGACGCTTCAATACTCATAATCGTCATCATAAAATCAGACGGCTTTTCCGATAATCATCAGCATCCTCATTGGTTCTTAACGCGCATGATTTTAGTTTTATCCATCACAACCCAATATTCTACATTTTGTCCGTTTTCTAATTTTCCTTTAACTTCATCATCAATCATACTAATGTCAATTGTTTCAAAAGTTTCAGAATCCATTACTTGAATGGTATCACCATTAATTGAGATGATTTGGCCTATTTTCTTGTTAATCATAGGGATGTGAATTTGCATACTGACTGGGCCAACATGAGGTCTTTTTTGACCATCAAAAATTCCCTGTCCCACAATTCTTGCTTTTGCTGAACCGTGTTTTCCAGGCTTTGATGTATCATATTCAACAATTCTACAGGGTTCCCCACTAGGTTGATCAGTGTGAGGCAATAGAATGTATGAACCAATTTTCAAAGATCCAAGATCAGAAGGCTTACTCATAAAAAACAGTTTTTTGTCGAATATTTAACGTTTACACATATTATCCAAGTAAAAAATAATTTCAAACATTATCATCAGGACATGTTAGCTCTCGTAGTTTGATATATTTTTCTTCCATTGCTTCTGCAAAAATCATTACTTGAGAAAGAGTGTAGGAATCTTTAGAAAAATACCAACGAATTGGAACCCAATGTCCAATACCATCAATATCATGAATCATACCTTTATCGGCTTTTACATTTAGTTTTTCATCAACGGATGTTTCTTTTACGGTAAGGCCCCTCTTGGTTTTGTCTTCCATTATCAAATCTGTGTTAGCATCTTTGATAAAATAAAAAGAACCTTTCTTAAGAATAGGAAGGTCTGAAAACAAGTTATTTTTCCACAGGGTTTCCTATCATGTTACCCCATTCAGTCCAAGAACCATCATAATTTCGAACTTTGGAATATCCAAGTAAATATTTTAGAACAAACCAACTGTGTGAGGATCTCTCTCCAATTCTACAATAACAGATCACATCTTTATCTGGAGTAACACCTTTTGATTCATAATTTTGTTTCAACTCTTCAACTGCCTTGAATGTTCCATCAGCATCATTAACTGCAGTGGCCCATGGAATATTATTCGCCTTAGGAATGTGGCCTCCTCTTTGTGCATGCTCCATAGGATATTCTGGAGGAGCAGTAATTTGGCCAGTAAATTCAGCAGGAGATCTGACATCAACCATAACAGTATCTTCTCGCCCTAATGCTCTACTAACATCAAACAAATAAGCACGTAATCCCTCATCGGGTGGTTGTGCATTGTATGTTGTTGAAGTTATTTGGGGTTCATCAGTAGTGTAATCTTTATTTTCTAATTCCCATTTTTTTCGTCCACCATCCATAATTTTTAGATTTTCGTGTCCATAATACTTGAAAACCCAGAAAACAAAAGCTGCAAACCAATTGTTAAAATCACCATAAAGGATGACTTCAGTATCTGCAGTAATTCCATTTTTCGACATTAATGACTCAAATTGTTTTTTATTAATAATGTCACGTGTAATAGGATCATTGATGTCACGTTTCCACCAAATTAAACTGGCACCATTAATGTGACCTTTTTGATATCCATTTACAGGATCATAATCAACTTCTACTAGTTTTCTATTTTCATTAGGAGGGTTTTGTGAAATCCATTCAGTATCTACTAAAACTTCGGGGTGTGCATAACTCATGATTTGTACAGATTTGTGTCCATACTTAATTGTTTTTCCAATGTGATTTCACATAAGACATAATGACATATTGTATGTATTTGTAAATTCTAATATCAAAAATTTGAAATCATAATTTAATTCAAATCACTCAGTTTGTAAAAATTCTTGAATCTGTTCAGGATCTTTGATATATTTCACCGTTGTAACCTCTGATTTTAGGCTATTTTCAAAGAGAAGTATTGAACGTTACTTCAATGAGGAAGATACGTGAAATTTATCAGCATACGTGGCTTGTGAGTGAAAAATTCAACTGTTCTACTTTAGCTGATCAAGAATTGAAAGACTTATCAGATTAGTCATTGTCAATCCTTTTCTGTTGATATCACGTCTTGTTTGATCACAATATTTTTTCATGCTTTGGTGACTCTTTTCACTACCAACTTCAAGAACTACAATATTTTCAGAATATGGGAATGTAAATTTTGGAGAAATTAAACAATGAGTTATCATATTTCCAAATCCGGCTCGCCCAATCTTTATTCTTTTTAAAAAGAGATTTGCAATTTCTTGATGATCTTCAGTATCTTCACCATATTCCATATAACATACAGATATGAAATTAGTATCACCACTTACTTCTCTGTCGAATAACTCATCTTGGATATTAAATACGAAAGATGTTTTTTCTTGATTGTATTTAGAAAGATCATCAGATATCAGTGCACTGTCTTTGAATTTTGCTAAAAGATAATGATTTGTAGAATTATCAAAGTAGGGTTTACTTTCACTAGAAAATGTTCCCGTAACAAAAAATAATTTTTCAATATTTTTAGATTTTGCCCAAACTTCTTTTAATTTTGTAGATGTATCGGTGTGCAAATATGGTGCACAAACATAACCTGAAAAAGATAATTCTAACTTGGACATAAATCATCAACAATTTTTGAGTGTATTTATGCTTATCAGTAATTTAACGATCATACAGCAAAAATCATCTACGATAGTTTTTTAATAGAAGGGATCTTCGTTTCCTTGTCCCAAGCTAGCTCAGCCTGGTAGAGCTCCCGGCTGTAGTTGTCGGCTTTAGATGGCTGACCGAAAAACAGCATATCAGGCATACAGAAACCGGGTTGTCGATGGTTCAATTCCGTCGCTTGGGACCACAACCCTTCTAAATTAAAAAAAATAATTTTAAAAATAATAAAAAGAAAGACTAGTTTAAGAAAACAAAGATGAAATCTTAAATTAAAAATTCATTGTCTATTCTGTTTTTTTGACTTTTTGAGCTGCTGGTCCTTTTTGACCTTCGCCGATCTCAAATTCGACTTTATCGCCTTCGTTGATGAATCCGTCAACATCTGATTTATGAACAAACAGATCGTCTCCACCTTCTCTTTCGATAAAACCAAAGCCCTTAGTTCGATTGAACCATTTTACGGTACCTTGTTCCATGATAATTTTGAAAAACTTGCTCACTATATTAACTAAGATATTAAAACAACATTAGGAAAATAACACTCTAGAAATCTATAGGAATATGTTTCTCGTCTTTTAGCCATTGAACTTGAGGTAGTGTAAATCTCCAAATGATATCCCCACGTTCCTTTTCTTTAAAATCCCAAGGAGCTATTATTACAATATCGTTATCTCTAATCCAAACTCTTCTCTTTAGTTTACCTCTAATTCTACCACGTCTAGTTAGATTATCAGCACATTTTATCATGACATTTTCTCCACCCATCATTTTCAATACTCGTCCAAAAAGTTCACCTTCTTCTGGCAGACGAATCTCTTTTAGTGCAGCTTCATTTTTTACTTGGCGCTTACCCATATCTCTCATTCATGTTATGAGCATATAACTTGTAGGGTTTTTTTGATGTGAAATTTCAATACACAAGAGATTTTATCCATTATTGTAAAAAGAAAATGTGGAATTTAGATGCATAGACGAATGTTCTCAATGCTGTATTGAAAGAGAATATTATCCAAGTAAGAAATTTGGAAAAATAGGAGTTCTCATACTACCTGAAGAAAAAGAAAGGATAGAAAAATTATCAAAAACAAATGGATTAAAAATCAAAATTGTACCAAGGATTGGAATTTCTGAAGATAAGAATTCAGGACCGACAAAAATTTTAGCATATCAATTAATGGGAATTGAAAAAAATGGAAACACATGTCCATTTTTGGATACAGACAGTGGTGATAAATCACCACATGGTGGATTTCCTTGTAAAATTTACAAAGACAGACCGCTTGCATGTATGACTTATCCTCTAATTGAAATTGAACCAATTACGTTTGATCAGAAATGTAAATTTTGTAAAGAACACGGAACAGCAGATCAAAATATAAATTCAGAAATGGAATCACTTTTAAAAATTAAAGAAAAGATGAATACAAACGCATCATTCATTTGGAGATTTGCTACCAAGATTGGAGAGCAAGAAGATCAAGGGATTTTAGAATCAGGTTGGATTTTAGAAGAATAAACGTGTCAAAAAGAGATGTTAAGTGTAATTTCAACCAAAAATTCAAAAAGCATTAGAACTTTTGTCGAATATGAGTGAAGATGCATGGTCCAATCTAGATAAGGTTGATCAAAAAATTATTGAGATTCTTAATAACAATGCTAGAACACCATCAAAAGAAATTGCAGGGGAATTAGAAAAAATAGGTCAGGATGTTTCAGATAGAACAATTAGAAAAAGAATCGAACGTCTTGAAAAAAGTGGAATCATTAAAGGATACAAAGCAATACTTACAGACGTATCAGGAATTATAAAATATCAAGCAGTACTAATGAAATTAAAACCATCAAAATCTCTTGAGACAGTAAAAGATTCCATAAAAGAATTCATCACAAAATTAGATAATTATTTGATAGTTGCAAGTATGGAGGGTGAATGGAATATGTTCATAATTATTCAAGTGGATTCTGAAAAATCAAATACATCACAAAAAATTGTAGAAAAATTTTCAGAAGAATTAATTGATTACAGAATAAATGAAATAGACATTAAAGATGTGAATATACTAAACATGTCTTTGCTTTTATTATAATAAAGAATATTCAGATTCTGCCACATCTATTGCTTTTTTGACTTCATCAAGTGTGAAAGGTTTTTGAATAAATGCTGAAACACCGCCGCTTATCGTTTTATTAACACGTGTAGTTGTTTTTTCATCGGCAGTTATAACTACAATTTGTAAATCTATTTTTTCTTTAAGTAATTTCATTGCAACTACATCTCCATCAAGATCAGGTAACCCCATATCAAGAAGGATTAGAGGTGTTTTGTTTTCTGAAAAT
>SPKZ01003331.1_pt1 | contig 31243 bp, 26 predicted proteins | sample 2456571 | NCBI WGS metagenome assembly SPKZ01 (sample SAMN11192286, study PRJNA482655) | marine metagenome | biome: ENVO:00000447; feature: ENVO:00000244|ENVO:00000211|ENVO:00000569|ENVO:00002023; material: ENVO:00002151; isolation source: ocean water from marine abyssalpelagic zone ... | reverse complement strand
GCCCCGCGACTGCGGCGGTGGCACCCCCTAGTACGGTCGGCTTGCCACGGTGCATCCACTCGATCAGAAGCCAGGCCAGCACGGCGGTGGCGGTCGCGGTCTGGGTCGTCAGGAACGCCAGACCCGCCGTCCCGTCGGCAGCGAGTTGGCTCCCTGCGTTGAAGCCGAACCAGCCGACCCAAAGCAGTGAAGCGCCGATCACAGTCAGCGGGAGGCTGTGCGGCGCCATCTGCTCGGTCCCGTAGCCCCGGCGCTTGCCGAGGATGATGGCCGCGGCCAGGGCAGAGAAGCCGCTCGACATGTGCACGACCAGGCCCCCCGCGAAGTCCATTGCGCCCATCCCACCGATCCAGCCCCCGCCCCAGACCATGTGGGCGAGGGGGCAGTAGACGACGAGGACCCAGATCGCGATGAAGCACATGTAGGCGCTGAAACGCATGCGTTCGGCGAAGGCGCCGAGCATCAGGGCCGGTGTGATGATCGCGAACATGCCCTGGAACATTACGAACACGTACGCTGGAATCGTTCCGTTGAGCGTCTCGGGGCTCATGCCACCGAGCAAGAACTCGCCGAGGTCTCCGACGAACCGGCCGTCACCGCTGAATGCGAGCGAGTAGCCGACCAGCACCCAGAGCACTCCGATGAGCCCGGCCGATGCCAAGCACTGCACGAGTACCGAAAGGACGTTCTTGCCACGGACGAGGCCGCCGTAGAACAGCGCCAGCCCCGGTAGCGTCATCAGCAGGACCAGCGCGGAACTCGTCAGCATCCAGGCAGTGTCACCCGAGTCCAGCAGTACCTCAGGCTCGTCCATCCCCTGGCCGAAGGCCGTGCCCGCGGCCAGTAGCAGCAATGGCAGCGCGGTTGCGAAAAGGCCCATGCCGGCGCGTCCGATACTTAGGAAAGTCAGTTTTTCTCGCATGATTGCGTTCTCTCCCCCCCCGTGGCGACCTCAATGCACGCCCGATGGACTTGCCGCTCCGAGGATTCTCCGGCAAACAGAGAGGGTGGTGCCGCACCCGCGGCACGAAAACGCATCCCCCCCTCTCCGCGACAACTCCCCGCAACCCCTGCCGCCCTGCGTGATCCGGCATCTTATGGTGCTCGGGTACCGGAAAGTCAACAGAGAATTGCGCCCCCGGCGCGACACCGGGGTGGGGGCGCCACGCAGCCGGGGGGCCGGTTCGGGCCCCTGGCGGGATCCGGGGCGTGGCGACAGGCCCCCGGCGTCGCCCGGGAGCCGGCGGCCCTCCGAGTGGCGCCCGGGCTATCATGGCTCGGGATGCGCACCTCGATTCTGACGGCGAAGCCCGTGAGCCGGGCCCCATGACCTCCGCCTCCTTCAGCTTCCAGCGCGGTTACATCCTGGGTCCCCGGAGCGACGCGTTCTGGTTCCTGGTACTGCCGTTCATGGCGGTCGCCGCGGCGCTGCTGGCACAACGGCACCTGCCCGCGCTCGGCCTCGTCGTCGTGATCTTCGCCGTGACGGTGCCGCACCAGGGTGTGACCTGGCTGCGCCTGTACGGCTCACCGGCGGAATTTCGGCGCTGGCGTGGGCGCTTGGTCGCGGGCCCCCTGCTATTCATTCCCGCGGCCTTCCTGCTGCTCAAGTTCGCCCCGATCAGCCTCATCCTGCTGGTAGCACTGTGGGATCACCAACACAGCATCATGCAGCAGTACGGGTTCGGCCGAATTTACGACTTCAAGGCCGCGACCGGCGGCCCGGCCACGCCCCGCTTCGACTTCTACCTGCACTGGACGCTGTTCGTGAACCTGCTCCTGACTTCGCCCGTCTTCACCATCTACTGGGTGCGGATGCTCCACCTGTGGCACCTCCCCGTTTCGAGCGGCGCGATCGAGACCGTGCACCTGGTTTCCTGGACCGTGACGGGCCTCTACGGGCTGGCCTATCTGGGGCACGTGGTGGGGTGTCTGCGGCGAGGGACTCCGCTCAATCCCACGAAATACCTGTTCCTGCTCGCCAGCTACTTCCTCTGGTATTTCACCGCCTTCGCGACCACCTCGCTGCTGGTCTGGTCGATCGCGCACCGGATCATGCACGGCGGGCAGTACCTGGTCATGGTGTTCGCCTATAACCGCAATAACGTGGCCCGGAGCGGGGGGGACTCGTCGCTGCTGCGTTACCTGGGCGCACCGGGTCCGTTGCACGTGGCCGCCTTCCTGTTGCTGTGCGTGGGCTACGCCGGGGTCTTCTGGCAACTGAGTTCTCTGCGTTCCCTGCCGGTCGACTTCGACCTGCTGAGCGCGTCGCTGATCAGTTCGTTCGCGCTGCTTCACTACTACTTCGACTCGTTCATCTGGAAGGTGAGAAAGCCCGAGTTGCAGCGGGTCCTGTAGCGTGCGCACTGCGGAACGGGTCAGCCGGCGGCTGCGTGTTCTGCTGCTGCCGGTCGGCATCCTGACGGTTGCGGTCGGACTCGTGTGGGTCGAGCGGAGCTGGCTGGCGCCTCACGGTCACCTCCGACCTGCGACCGCGCCCGGGAACATTCCGAAACTCCGGGCCGAGATGCTCGAGTCCCTGTCCGGCGTGCTGCTCGAGGTCTACCCGGACCGCGCCGAGTCGAGCCGCTTTGCCGGGGTCTGGGCCGCCGAGCGCGGAGAACTCGATCTGGCGCGTCGCCACTTTGCGCGCGCGCTCGAGCTCAATCCGCTGGACGGGCAGCTCCTGTACTGGTACGGGGAGGTATTGATCCTGCTCGACGAGGACCCGGCCGAACTCCGCCGGATCGGCCGGATCCTGGCCCTCTACTTCCCGGCCCAGTTCGACGAACTCGAGGCGTTCGAGATTGCGCGACGCCGACGTGCGGTGCGCCCGAAGTAGGCGTCCGCGGCCCTACCCGACCGCGGAAAGGGATTCCCGCAATGCCGCCAGGGCAACCTCGCGCAGCCTGCGCTTCGTCGCGCAGTGCGCGCTTAGGTCGAGGGCCGCGAGCGCACTTGCGCGCGCGAAGGCTTCCTGGGGGAGTTCCGCTGCCGGTACGACTCGATCCAGGAAGCCGGCCTCGACGGCCCCGTCCGGGCCAAAGATCTCGGCGTTCAGGGTCGCGCGCGTCAGGTGCGTGGGCGCGAGGCGTTCGCGTGTCAGGATCAGCGCGAAGTCCGGAAGCGTCATTCCGATCGCGGTTTCGTTCAGGCCGATCTTGAAGTCCCCGGAGGCCCCGATGCGTTCGTCCGCCACGAGCAGCAGCACCGCACCCATCGCGAGCGCATGTCCCGTGACTGCTGCCACCACCGGAAGCGGGAAGGCGTAGAGGCGCGCCGCCAGCTCCGCGCCGCCGCGCACCATCCGAGCCACCTCAGCGCCGCCCGCGCGCATGACGCCGAGGTCGAAGCCGGCCGAAAATCGGCCGGGACGGCCCGCGAGCACCAGCGCGCGCGCCTCCTTCTCGGCCCGGTCGAGCGCGGCGTGGAGAGCCGCCTGTGCGGCGGGCCCGATCACGTTGGCCTTGCCGTCGTCGAAGCCCAGCAACGCCACCGATTCCCGCAGTTCGTAGCTCACCAGTTCGTCTCTCATGTCGCGAGTCTACCAGAAGCTTTCCGCGCCTCTGGTATAGTGCGCAGACCCAGACACCGACGAGGGAGAGGCCCATGCTGGCGCTGATTGCGAAGATGAAGGTCAAGGAAGGTCAGGAGGCCGAGTTCGAGAAGTTTGCGGTCGAACTCGCGGCCCAGGTCGAAGCCAACGAGCCCGGAAACAAGCTCTACAAGCTCTGCAAGGATCCCGGCGGCGAGTACGTCTTCGTCGAACTCTACGAGGATCAGGCCGCGCTCGGCGCGCACCAGCAGACCCCGCACTTCCAGGCTGCGGGTCCCAAGTTCGCCGAGGCGCTGGACGGCCGTCCCGAGATCACCGTGCTGAGGGTGCTGGGCGACTGACGCCGGCTGTACAGCGTCGCCTGGGACGTGTCGGGGGTCCTGGCTGTACGGGGCCGGTTGTTTGATCGGAGCAGATGCATGAGCGTCGAGATCAACGGCATCGCGCACGTCCAGCTGACCGTGAACGATGCGGACCGCTGTGTCCCGTTCTGGGAAGGGCTCTGTCACTTTCTGGGGATGAAGACGCTGATCCGCGGGGACGGCATCGTCTACTGCATCGGGGGCCGTACGGGCGTTCTGGTGCGCGGGGTGCCGGAGGGGAGTCCACGCGATCCGTTCGACCAGAACCGGGTCGGGCTCCACCACCTCTGCTTCCGGGCGCGCAGCAGCGAGGACGTCGACGAGATCCACCGCTACCTGCTCGAGCAGTGCGACGCGAAGATCGTGCACGCACCCGAGGAGGGGTCCGAGTTCGCGCCCGGTTACTACTCGGTGCTGTTCGAGGATCCGGACGGAATCCGGGTCGAGGTAAACTACCTCCCCGGCAAGGGACACTTCGGTGAGCGAGGACGCCTGGGCCCCGACGGTCCCGGGCCCGGCGACGGTCTGGGTGCGCTGGGTTTCAGCGGATCCCGCGAGGGAGCCTGAAGATGGTTCGAGCGACGCTCAACTACCTGGCCCAGATGGATGAAAAACCGATCTACTACCAGGTTCGGCCACCGCCCGGGAGCCCGTGGAGGAACACCCGCGGAGACCGGCGGACGCTTCCGATCCACGACGCGCGCAAGCTCGTCCCGGAGCCCTCGCTCGACGCCCATGGCTTCGAACTGGTCCCGGTTCGGACCGCGGTTCGGGATCTCTACGACGCCGACGCGGTGCGACGAGTCTACTATTCCGAGGTCGAGGCGCTGGTTCGGGCGCATACGGGTGCGACCCGCGTCCTGGCCTTCGATCACAACGTGCGTTCGGCCGAACTCGCCGAGCGCGGTGAGCGCGGCGTCCAGAATCCCGTGCTCTTCGCGCACAACGATTATACGGAGCGCTCCTCGCCCCAGCGGGTGCGCGACCTGCTCCCAGAACAGCAGGCCCAGGCACTGCTCGAGCACCGCTTTGCGGTGATCAACGTGTGGAAGCCAATCCGGGGCCCGGTCGAAAAGAGTCCGCTCGCGGTCTGCGATGCACAGACACTGCGTCCGCCCGACTTCGTTCCGACGGATCTCCGGTACCGTGACCGGACCGGCGAGGTCTACTCGCTCCACTTCAACGAAGCGCACCGCTGGTACTACTTCCCGAACATGCAGGCCGACGAGGCGCTCTTGCTCAAATGCTTCGACTCCGCCCTGGACCGCGCGCGCTTCACCGCCCACACGGCCTTCGAGGACGAAACCAGTCCCAGCGACGCGCCCGCGCGCGAGAGCATCGAGGTCCGTACGCTGGCCTTCTTTGCACCCGTGGACTGAGCGCCGGATCCGGAGCGAAGCGCTGGCCGGAGTTCCAGCGTCTCATGCGGCCGGGGGTGGCCGCGCATGCGTCAGTCCGCGGGCACTCCACTCCGGCTCGCCCTGTTTGAGAGCGTGCGCGCGATCTCGTGTGTCGCAAGCCGGCCGCAGGAACGCCGGCCGCGCCGTCCACCCGATTCAGGTTTCGAGTTGTGCGCGAAGCGGTTCCAGGAAGCGCCGCACCCGGTCCGCTGCCGACGCCAGTTGGCCCAGGTTCTCGAGCGCGTGAAGTTCTGCGGTGGGCAAAAGATCCGAGAGCCGCTCGGCGGTCGACAGCGGGTGCCCCGGGTCGCCCCGGACCGGCAGCAGCAGAGCCGAAGCGCGGATCGTGCGAAGCACCTCGGGCTCGGGCAGGTTGCTCGCGGCCGCGCCGCGGAGTGCGCGGCCGAAGCTCGCGGGGTCCCAATCGCGCAGCACCTTCGAGAGCGTTTCGAGCGTCTGCTGCATGCCGGGCTGGGCTCCGAGTTGCACCTCCATGGCGCGCACGACGCTCTCGGTGCCCTCGCGCGCGAGCAGCGCCTCCATCCCGAGGTACGCCTGCGACTGTGCGGCGCGCGTCTCCCATGCGGTGGGCGGAAGCAAGAGGAGCAGACCGGCGACCCGCTCGGGCGCCTGCACGCCCGCCCAGAGGCTCGCGGCTGCGCCCATCGAGACCCCGCCTGCGACGAAGCGCTGGCAGCCGAGCGCATCCGCGAGAGCGATCAGGTCCTGACCGAGTTGATCCCAGCCAAGACTCGCGTCGCTGCTTCCGGCATCGGAACGCCCGTGTCCGCGTGCGTCGTAGCGGACCACGCGCCAGCCCTCGAGGCCGTCGAAGAGCCTGGGGAGTCCGGTCGCGTCTTCCCCCGCGGAAGGCATCATGAAGCCGTGCGTCCAGAGCAGCGTCGGCCCCGCGCCGCGCGCGAGCAGATGCGTGCCGCCCGAAGGAAGCTCAACGCGCGACTCGCTCCAACCCGCCATCGACCCCGAGACTACACCCGGCGCTTCGGGGTCTGGGATGCCGCGGCCCGCGACTCCACAGGCCATCCGCAGCTGCGAGCCAACACAAAGGATGGTGGCGCAGGGCAGAATCGAACTGCCGACACCCTGATTTTCAGTCAGGTGCTCTACCGACTGAGCTACCGCGCCACGATCCCCTGCCGCCGGGGACGCCGGATTGCGCAGCCCCCGGGCGAGCGGGCGGAGTATCGCTTTTCCCTCCGGACCCAACAACGTCGACCAATAACGGTTCTCTGGCGGCTGGCGGCGGCGGGCGGCTGGCGGCCCGGGGTGCGTCCGTGCAAGCTCTCGCTGTGAAATGTCGCGCGATCGGAGTCGGAGGCAGGCGTCGGTGGCTCGGGCTCGCGTTGCTGACCGTGCTCGCGGGCTGCCGGGCGGAGCCGCCCCCGAACCTGGTGCTGATCTCGCTCGATACGGTGCGGCGCGATCATCTGCAGAGCTACGGCTACGCGCGCGACACCGCGCCCGCGGTCGCCCGGCTTGCCTCGGAGTCCGCCGTGTTCGAGAACGCCTTCGCGCAGGACGTCGAGACGAATCCGTCGCATGCCTCGATGCTCACCGGGCTCTACCCGAACGTCCACGGCAACCGGCACCACGGGATCAAGCTCAGGGCCGGGGTGCCCACGCTCGCCGCGATCCTGGATGACGCCGGCTTTCGAACCGGGGCCTTCATCTCGGCCGTGACCTTGCGGGCGCAGCTCTCGGGCCTCGATCGTGGGTTCGAGTCCTACGACGATCGCTTCGGCGGGATGCGACGCGACGGGCGGCTGACGACCGCGTCCGCGCTCGGCTGGTTGCGCTCGCTCCTGCCCGCGGAGCGGTTCTTTCTCTTCTTGCACCTCTACGACGCCCACGGACCCTACGCGTCCACGGGACGCTACGCAGAACTTTTCGACTCCGGGGAGGCGGGGCCGCGCCTCGAACGAATTCCGGACTACCAGCCGCTCCCGGCAGCGCGCGGAGCGAGCGCGCACTACCTGAACGACTACGTCGACCGCTACGACGAGATGATTCGCTACGCGGACGACCGGGTGGCGGCGTTGCTCGAAGAGATCGACCTAGACCGGACCGTGGTGGTGGTTCTGGCCGATCACGGTGAGACGCTGGGTGGCCGCTGGTGGCCGCTCGATCACGGCGCGCGCGTGGTCGACGAACAGGCGCGGATTCCGCTGATCGTGCACGTGCCCGGACTCGCGCCGCGCCGGATCGAGGCCACGGTCGAGACCGTGGACCTGTTGCCGACCCTGCTCGAACTCCTCGGTGTGGACCTCCCGCCGGAGGTGTCGCTGCAGGGCCGGAGTCTGGTTCCACTGCTCGAGGGACGCGGCGTCGAGCCGCGCGAGTTCAGCTTCACGGGTGCGCGGCCGGTCGACCGGCGCTACGCGGATCGGGCGTACCAGCTCGATCGGAGCGGTCGCATCGAATCGGTGCGGGGCGGCCGCTGGAAGCTCGTGGAGCTTCCGGGTCTGCGGTCTCCGTATCTGGAACTCTACGACCTGGAGTCGGATCCCGGCGAGACGACCAACGTCGCCGAGCGCCACCCCGCGGTCCGAGACGCATTGCTGAAAATACTCTCGGACTGGCGCGCGGCCGGTCGCGCGGGCGGGCGTCCGCGCGAACTCGATCCGGAAGCCGCCGCGCAGCTGCGTGCGCTGGGATATCTGGACTGATCGGGCCGCGCGTGGGGCTCAGTTCGCTTCGGGCACGATCGTGACGGACTCCGTCACGATGTTCTCTAGCGGCCGGTCGCGCCGGTTCCGGGGCTGCTGCACGATCTTGTCCGCGACCTCCATGCCCTCGATCACCTCCCCGAAGACCGTGTACTTGCCGTCCAGGAAGCTCGAGTTCTTGAGCACGATGAAGAACTGGCTCCCGGCGGAGTCGGGGTCGCTGGCTCGGGCCATCGAAACGATTCCGCGGCGATGGGGCGTGTCGCTGAACTCCGCCTTGATCTTGTAACCGGGATCGCCGGTGCCGTCGTTGTTGGGGTTGTCGTCCTTGGTGAGTGGATCGCCCCCCTGGATCATGAAGCCCGGGATGATCCGGTGAAAGGTCGTCCCGTCGTAAAAGCCCTTGCGGGCGAGCTTCTTGAAGTTCTTGACGTGGCCGGGTGCCCGGTCGGGAAAGAAGCGGAGCCTGATGTCGCCGTAGCCCTGCACCGTGATCACAGCGATCTCGTTCCCCGCGGGAGCCACCTCGGCCGGCGCCGCCTCGGCCTCTGCCGCGCCCGGTTCCGAGACCGCCGGATTACAGGCCGCATACGCGACAAGTGCCAGACCCAGGCTCAGGGCCCGGCCGCTTCGCTGCTTCCGCGTGGGTGTCATCTCTTCCTCCCATCCGGGCGCCGGCCCCCGTAGCAGTTCCCGACCGGGGCCTGCTACGGTCACGCCGTGCCTCGTTCTGCTGATCGCCCTGTTTCCGGCCGCCGGACCCATCCGGGTGCTCGCTTGGTTGCGCTCGGCTTCGTGTGGATCGCACTCGTGCCGCCCGCCGACGCCGCCGCACCGAACCCTGGCTGGGGCCGGCAGGGGATGGTAGTGACCTCAGCGCGGCCGGCCAGTGAGGCCGGGCGCGAGATCCTCGCCCAGGGGGGCAACGCGGTGGACGCGGCGGTGGCGGCGGCCTTTGCCGTCGGGGTGGTCGAGCCCTACCACTCCGGGATCGGGGGCGGCGGCTTCATCCTGCTCTACGAGGCGGAGTCGCGCCGCACCTTCGCTGTAGACGCGCGCGAGACCGCGCCCGCGGCCGCGCACCGCGACATGTACCGGGACCCCGCGGGCAGGGTCGACCGGGGGGCGTCTCGTGCCGGCGGGCAGGCGGTGGCCGTACCCGGGCTGGTCCGGGGTCTGCTCGAGGTGCATGCGCGATTCGGGAAGCTCGAGCGTCGGGCCGTGCTCGAGCCTGCGATCCGAATCGCGCGCGAGGGCTTCCCGATCAGCGTGCGCCACCGCCAGATTCTGGAATTCCTGGTCCGGTACCGACGCCTCGGTGGCTTCCCGGAGACCGAGCGGATCCAACTCGACGCGGGAAAGCTGCCGCCACTCGGCTGGCGGCTCACGCAGGAGGACCTCGCCCGCACCCACGAAGCCATCGCGCGCGCCGGGGCCGAGGCCTTCTACGCCGGTCCCATCGCGGAGGCCATGGTGCGGGCGGCCCAGGACGCGGGCGGGGCGCTCACGCTCGAGGATCTGGCTGCGTACCGGACGCGCTGGCGCGAGCCCGTACGTGGCGAGTACCGCGGCCTCGAGGTGGTCTCGATGCCCCCGCCGAGTTCGGGTGGCGTCCACCTGATCCAGATGCTGAACATGCTCGAGCCTTTCGAGTTGGCGGAACTTGGCGCGAACTCGAGCGAGAGCATCCACCTGGTGGCGGAATCGATGAAGCTCGCGTTCGCGGATCGCGCGATGCACCTCGGCGATCCGGACTTCTACCCGGTTCCGGCGGCCTGGCTCACCTCGAAGGCGTACGGCCGCGAGCTTTCGGCGCGCCTCGCGCCGCAGCCCTTCTACCGGCGGCCGCCTTGGACCTGGGGCAAGCGCCGGATCCTGCAGGTCGAGCGAGCCGGAACGCCGCCCCCCGACGACAGCGGTACCAGCCACCTCTCCGCCATGGATGCGGCCGGGAACGCAGTCGCGATCACGCAGACCGTGAACCTGCTGTTCGGTTCGGGCATCACGGTTCCCGGGTATGGGATCGTGCTCAACAACGAGATGGACGACTTCTCGTCTGCGCCCGGTGTGCCGAACGCGTTCGGGCTGATCGGCCACGAGGCCAACGCGATCGTGCCCGCCAAGCGTCCGCTATCCAGCATGACGCCCACCATCCTGTTTCGGGACGGGCAGCCCTGGATGGTGATCGGGAGTCCCGGCGGCCCGCGCATCATTACGACGGTGCTCCAGACCGTACTGAACGTGGTCGACTACGGCATGAACATCGAGGAGGCCGTGGCCGCGCCGCGCTTCCACCATCAGTGGAGGCCCGATCGCCTGTCGCTCGAGCCCGACCACCCGCGCGACGTTACGCGTGCGCTCGCGCGCTGGGGCCATCCGGTCGACGTGAGCGATCGTCGCTGGAGTTCGGCGCAGGGAATCGTGCGCGATCCCGAGACCGGAATCTTCTGGGGCGGGACCGATCCCCGCTCCGATGGCCTCGCCGCTGGCTACTGAACGGCCGCCCGACCGCGCAACCGGTCGGCCGTCACCCGTCGTCCTGCTCGCGGACGCGTGCGACGATTCCGTCGCGCCGCCCCCTGGCTCAGCGGATGACGACGATGATCGGAGAGTCGAGCCGGATCACGCGTTCGGCCACGCGTCGAACGTCGTCGGGGGTAACCGCCTCGATCCGTTCCCGGTAGCCTTCGTGGTGGAGCGGGCCTAGGCCGTAGAGCTCGTTGAGCGAGAGCAGCGACGCCTGCGTACCCAGCATCTGGAGGCCCACCGCCTGCGTCCCGATCAGGTAGGACCGCGCGCGTTCGAACTCGCGCGCGTCGATCGGATCCTCGACGACGCGTCGGAGCTCGGAGCGGATCCCGTCGATCGATGCCTCGAGCTTGTCGGGTGCGGAGGCCATGTAGACGCCGAAGGAACCCGGGTCGACACCCTCGATCGAGAAGGCCGAGACCGAGTAGGCGAGGCTTTGCCGGTCGCGGAGTTCGAGGAACAGACGGCCGCCCTGGCCGGACAGGATCTGGGTCAGCACTTCGAGCGCCGGCACCTCCGGATCGCCGATCGCGAGCCCGGTGAAGCCGACCACGATGTGCACCTGCTGTTTGTTCTTCTCGAGCGAGACCTCGATCTCGTCCTCGGGTGGCTGCGGTGCCGGGTGGGCCGGGAGATCGACCGAGTCGGGCCCGGTCCAGAGACGCAGCCGCTGCCAGACCGCGCGCGCGAATTCGTCGGGCTCGACGTCGCCCGCCACCGCCAGAACCCCGTTGGAGGGAACAGCGAGGCGTTCGTAGTAGGACACGAGCGCTTCGCGATCGAGCTCCGCGGTCGACTCCTCGGTGCCGATTGCCCGGAAGCGGTAGGGGTGTTCCGGGTAGACCGCCCCCGCGAACAGCTCGAACGCCTTGCCCGCGAGATTGTCCTCGCGCCGCTCGATCGCCGCGATCCGCTCGACCCGCAGCTTCTCGATCTCGTCTGCCGGAAAGTCGGAGTGAAGCAGGACGTCGGCAAACAGGTCGAGTCCCTGATCGAGAGAGTCCCGCAGGAATTCCGCGCTGAGTCCGAAACTGTTCCGGCCCGAAAACCCTACGAGCGCACCCGCGATTTGCTCGACCTCCTCGGCCAGATCGGCCGCGCTTCGGGACCGGGTCCCGCGTTCGAGCATCTCGGCCACGAAAGACGAGATCCCCTGATTCGATGCTTCTTCGGCGAGCAGGCCGCCGCGAAAGGAGAGCCGCAGCGCGACCAGCGGAATCGAGTGGTTGGTCCTCACGACCAGACGCAACCCGTTCGGAAGCCGGTACTGCCAGGTGTCGTCTGCAAGTCGGACTCGCGACAGTTCCCGGCGATCGCCCGGATCGCTGCGGTAAGCGGCGAGCAGCGCGGTGCCGTCGAGGTCGGGTCGCGCTTCGATCGGGAGCAGGACCGCGAGATTGGCACGTTCGGGGCGCAGGTAGGCCCCGGCCACGCGCTGCAGATCCTTTGGAGTCGCGCCCCGGATGCTCTCGATGTAGTCCGCTTCGGCCTCGAGGCCGCCCGCAAAGGTTTCGTAGTACCCGACCTTTCGCGCCTGCCCCTGCATCGTTTCCTTTTCGCGGATCTGGTCGGCCAGGAAATTCACGCGCGCGCGGTCAAGCTCGGCTTCGGAGGGCCCCGAACTCCGAAGCCGTTCGATCTCCAGCGCGATCGCGGCGAGGCTAGCTTCGATCTGGTCCGGCTCGAGCACCGCGTCGATCATCAAGAGCCCCGGATCGGCGGGCGTGTAGGCGCCGGCTCCGATGCCGTAGACGAGCTGCTGCCGATCCTTCACGTTGCGGTAGAGCCGGGAAGTCTCTCCGGCGCCGAGCACATGCGCGAGCAGATCGAGGTAGGCGGTGTTCGGATCGAGAAAGTCCGAAATCGGGTACGCGATTCCGAGCAGGGTCTGCTTGAAGTCGCGGCGCACGACCTCGGCGCGCGCTTCGGTCTGAGAAGCCTCTGCGGCGCGCGAGTGCGAAAGCTCGGGCCGGGGCCGCGCGTCCTTGAAAGCCTCCCGGATCTGGGCGACGGCAGCCTCGGCATCGATGTCGCCGACCACCACGAAGGTCATATTGTTAGGCACGTACCAGCGGGAGTAGAAGTCGAGCAGCCCCTCTCGCGTAAAGCTGCGCACGTGGGCCTCTGTTCCGATGACGGGGCGGCCGTAGGGGTGACTCCGATACGCTGTGTCGAATACCTCCTGCGTCAGGACGCGCCGCGGAGAGTCTTCACCGCGGCGGATTTCTTCGACCACGACCTCCTGCTCCTTCAGGAGTTCGTCGGGATCGAAGCTGGAGTGCTGGACCGCGTCGGCGAGTACGTCGATTCCGGTCGCGGCGTCGCGGCTCGCCATGGTGATGTGGTACACGGTCATGTCAAACGAGGTGTAGGCGTTGATGTTCCCGCCCGAGGCCTCGACGGTCTGTGCGATCTCGCCGACGTCGCGGCGCTCCGTGCCCTTGAAGAGCATGTGCTCGAACACGTGCGCCATTCCGGATTCCGGATCGGTTTCGTCTGCGCTGCCGGTTCGTACCCAGACGTTGAGAGCGACGACCGGGGCGGAGTGGTCTTCGACCACGACGACCCGAAGCCCGTTTTCGAGTATGGTGCTCAAGACGTTTCCTTTATCCGGCAGTGGGGTTCGAGTTTTGTCTGAGAGCGGCTGCATGGCCGCGCAGGCAGCGTACCCCAGCAGCGCCGCCAGCAGGATCGGTCGGATCATGGCGCGAGGCTTCTCCCAATCTACGCCCGCTTGGGCGGTCCTCGCTTAGGATAGACGCCGTGCTCGCCCGAACAAGAGCGCCCGACGTCGGCGTCTACGTGCACCTGCCGTTCTGCGAGCGGATTTGCCCGTACTGCGACTTTGCCGTCGAGCCGGCGGGGCGCCTCGCGCCGGAGCTGGAACGCCGCTACCTCGAGTGGCTCGAGGTCGAGCTCGATCTCGCCCTTGCGGGTCCCGCGCGGCCGGCGGCGGGACGCGTGCTGCGCAGCGTCTACTTCGGGGGTGGAACGCCCTCCCTGTTCGAGCCCGCCTCGATCGAGCGTCTGCTCGGAACGATTCGAAAGCGCTTTGCGGGCGAGCCCGAGGAGGTCACGCTCGAACTCAATCCCGGAACCGGCGAGATCGGTCGGGTGCCGGGCTTTCGCGCGGCCGGCGTGACACGGCTTTCCGTCGGCGTTCAGTCCCTGCGCGACGAGACGCTCCGGAAGCTCGGGCGCGCGCACACGGCTGCGGAGGCGCTGAGTGGACTCGAAGCGTGCCTGCGGGGAGGTTTCGAGTCCGTCTCGACCGACCTGATCTTCGGAGCGCCCGGGCAGTCGGAGTCCGAGTTTCTGTCGGACCTCGAACGCGTGATTCGTCTCGGGGTTCCACACATTTCGGCTTACGCGCTCACGATCGAGCCGGAAACGCCGTTCGCGAGGGCTCGAGCGCGCGGGAAGCTCGCGCTGCCCGACGAAGACACGCTGCTCGCGGCCGGCCGCAGGCTGCGCGTGGGGCTCGCGGCGTCGGGCTTTACGCAGTACGAAATCTCGAGCTTTGCCCGGCCCGGCCACGCCTCGCGTCATAATCAGCGCTACTGGCTGCGGCGCGACGTACTCGGGATCGGGGTCGGCGCAGCCAGCCTGGTCGAATCGTCGCGCTGGAAGAACCTGCGCGCGCGCTCCGAATGGGAGGCGCGGCTCGCAGACGGCCGGCTGCCCGTGGCGGAGTCGGAGTCTCTCACCGAGCAGGCCGCGCGGCGCGAGACGCTCTTCCTGGGGTTCCGGCGCCTGGCCGGAATTTCCAGGGCGGCCTACCTGCGCCGCTTCGCGGAGGCGCCGGAGCGCCGTTTCGGGGCCGAGATCCGGGAACTCCGCGAACTCGAGCTGATCGAAGACCGGAAGGGGCGCATTCGGCTGACGGAACGGGGAATCCTCTTTGCCGACGAGGTCTTCCTGCGTTTCGTCGCTTGTTGACACCGGCTCCGGCGGCTGGCTAGCCTGAGTCCAAAGGGAGCACCGGAGACAATGGCCGCGGTCTGCACGAACCTCGAGCAACTCTCGCCTCGCATGCGGGAGGTCATGGTCGCGCTCGTCGAAGAGTACATCGAGACCGCGCAGCCGGTGTCGTCGAGCCGCGTGCTCGAGCGCTCGGGCCTCGCGGTCTCGTCCGCCACCGTGCGCAACAGCATGGGAGAACTGGCGGAACTCCAACTGCTCGAGCAGCCGCATCCGTCGGCCGGCCGGGTTCCGACCGATCGTGCCTTCCGCCTCTACGTCGATGGACTGCTCGAAGCGAAGCCGCCCGAAACCGTGGTGTCGAACTCGTTCCGGACTGCGCTCGCGGGCGCCGCGGGTCTCGACGATCTGTTGCACCGCGCGGCCGACCTGCTCGCCGAAGAGACCGGGCAGCTGGGCTTTTTCGTGGTGGCGCAGGCGGACCGCCTGCGCGTGGGTGAGATCCGCTTCGTCCGGGTTTCGAGCGAACGGGTCATGGTGCTCTTGATCTCGGAGCACGGACTCGTCCAGAGCCGTGTTATCGAGGAGCGGCGATACGATGCACGAACGCTCGAGCGCGTCGGCAACTGGCTCACGAATTTCGTCTCCGGCGCCACGCTGGCGGCTGCGCGCCGGCAGCTCGCGTCTGCGATCGAGACCGAGCGCCAGCGCAGCAACGCGCTCGCACGCAGGGCGCTCGAACTCGGGCTCCTGGGCCTCGCGCTGCTGCCGGGTGCGGAGCTTCACCTGAGCGACCTGAATCCGCTGTTCGGCCAGCCCGAGTTCAGAGACCTGCGGCAACTGCGCGAACTCATTGCCGCCCTCGAGGAGAAGGAGCGCATGCTCGAGCTTCTCGACGAGATCATGCAGGCCGACGTGCTTCGGGTTGCGATCGGGAGCGAGATCGACGATCCGGTCGTGGACGCCTGCGCGGTGATCAGCGCGCCGTTCGGGGACGGCCCCGCGCTCGGGGGTCTCGGTCTGATCGGCCCGATCCGGATGCGTTACGACCGCTTGATCCCGCTGGTCCGGCGGCTGTCCGATACGATCAATGGTTTCATCGCTTGACCTCCCCGGACGGGAATGCGCGTGTCTGAGCCGAAGGGTCCCAAGGTGGAGCTACCCCCCGACCTCGCCGCGGAACTCGCGGACTCCGGGGTGTCCCCCGACGGGGCGAACCCGAAGGACGGGGCGAAGCCCGAGGACGCGGAGCAGCGAGAGGACGGAGACGCCGGGAGCGGCCCAGAGGAAGTCGATCTGTCGGGGGAGATCGAGGCGCTCAGGGACCAGCACCTGCGGCTCGCGGCCGAGTTCGAGAACTTCAAGCGCCGCACTGCCAGGGAGCGGCAGGACCAGCTCAACTACGGAAACGAGAGCCTGATCAAGGAGCTTCTGGGTACGGTCGATAACCTCGAACGGGCGCTCGGTCACGGCCAGGCGTCGGAGCAGGGGAGCGACCCGAAGTCACTTCTGGCGGGCGTCGAACTTACACACCGCGCGCTGTTGCAGGTGCTCGAGAAGTTCGGTGTCCAGCCGGTGCTGGCGGAGGGGGAGCCTTTCGATCCGCAGCTGCACGAAGCGGTCGGGCAGGTTCCCAGACCGGAAGTCGAAGCCGGGACGGTCGTCGAGGTACTGCAGAACGGCTACCTGCTCCGTGATCGTCTGGTGCGGCCCGCGCTCGTTGTCGTCTCAACTAAAACCGAGGACGGTTCGGACTAGCGTGTCCCTTCCGGCCGTTTCGGGCGGGAGTTCTGCGCGTGGGCAAAGTCGTCGGGATTGATCTCGGAACCACCAACAGCTGTGTCGCGGTGATGGAGCGTGGCGAGCCGGTCGTCATCGCGAATCGCGAGGGCAGCCGCACCACGCCCTCGGTCGTGGCGATCGACGAGTCCGGAGAGCTACTGGTGGGTCAGATCGCCCGCCGCCAGGCGGCGACGAATCCCGCCCACACCGTGTTTGCGGCCAAACGCCTGATCGGTCGCGACTTCGAAGACGAGGACGTGGTTCGCTTCCGGAGCGTGGCCCCGTTTGAGATCGTTCCGGGCTCGAACGGAGATGCGCGCGTCAGCCTGCGGGGCAAGGAATGCAGCCCCGAAGAGATCTCGGCGGCCACGCTCCGCCGCATGAAGGAAACGGCACAGGACTACCTGGGGGAAGAGGTCACAGATGCGGTGATCACCGTTCCCGCCTACTTCAACGACGCGCAGCGCCAGTCTACGAAGGACGCGGGCAGGATCGCGGGCCTCAACGTGCTCCGGATCATCCACGAGCCGACTGCGGCTGCGCTCGCCTACGGCCTGGTGTCGAGTGAAAAAGAGCAGATCGCGGTCTTCGATCTCGGGGGCGGGACCTTCGACATCTCGGTCCTGAGAATCGGAGACGGCGTGTTCGAGGTATTGGCCTCGTGCGGCGACACCTGCCTCGGAGGGGAAGACTTCGACCAGCTCATCGTCAACGACCTGGCCGAGCGCTTCCTCAGGAGCCAGGGGATGGACCTGAGGGAGGATCCGATGGCCCTGCAGCGGCTCAGAGAAGCAGCCGAGCGCGCGAAGCGCGAACTCTCCTCCTGCCTCGAGACCGAGGTCAACCTTCCCTTCATCTGCGCCGAGGGCGGAGAGCCCAAGCACCTGATCGAGAGCGTGACCCGCGAGCACGTCTCGGAACTCGTCGAAGCGCTGGTCGCGCGTCTCGAGGCGCCGTGTCGAACGGCGTTGGCCGACGCCGGGGTCGAGGCCGAGGCGCTCGACCACGTGATCCTGGTCGGCGGCATGACGCGAATGCCGCGCGTGGTCGAAAAGGTGGGGGAGATTTTCGGGAAGCCCGCGTACACCGGCGTCAACCCCGACGAGGTCGTGGCGGTCGGGGCCGCGATTCAGGGCAGCGTCCTGGCGGGCGAATCCGACCAGGTGCTGCTGCTCGACGTCGTCCCGCTCTCGCTCGGCATCGAGACGCAGGGCGGCGTGATGACACCCATCATGCCCCGCAACACCACGATTCCGATACGCAAGGCCCAGGTCTTTTCCACGACCGAGGACAACCAGAATCTGGTCCGCGTGCACATCCTGCAAGGCGAACGCGAGATGGCCGCCGACAACCAGAGCCTGGGGCGTTTCGAGCTGCTCGGAATTCCGCCCGCACCCCGCGGAGTACCTCAGATCGAGGTCACCTTCGACATCGACGCCGACGGCATCCTCGACGTCTCGGCGCGCGATCTCGGTACCGAGCAGCGGAAGGAAGTTCGCCTCGAAGCGGGGCGGGGTCTCGGCGATGCCGAGGTGGCGCGTCTGGTCGAGCAAGCGGCCGGCTGCTCCGAAGCCGACGCCCTCAGGCGCGAAGCCGTAGAGCTTCGAAACTCCGGCGAGGCGCTGATCTACGGGGTCGAACAGGCGCTTTCCGAGTACGGATCGACGCTCTCGGAATCCGAGCAGGCCGAGGTCCGCGAGGCGCTCGCCGAAGCGCACAAGGTGCTCGCGGGCAGCGACACCGCGGCCCTCGGAGGGGCGCTCGAGGATCTGCAGGATCTCGCCTACAAGATGACCGAGGCCGTCTACGAGCGCCTCGAGGACGAAGCCGGTTCGGCGCAGGGTCCGGCCGGGGAGGCTGCGGCGGTGGCGGACGCCGACGAGGAATATCTCGACGATTGAGGATCTCCGGGGCGGCCGCCTAGGACCCGGCCGCCCGTTTGCTAGCCTGTGCCCGGCGCCTGCTTGGACCGGCCGGGCTTGACTCGGAGCGGGTGGGGCTTAGGAGGCCTTCGTGCCGCGGGACTACTATGAGGTACTGGGGGTCCCCCGGGACGCCGGCCCGGATACGCTCAAGAAGGCGTACCGCCGGCTGGCCCACCAGTCCCATCCCGACAAGAATCCGGGCGACGCCGGGGCTGAGGCGCGCTTCAAGGAGGCGTCCGAGGCCTATTCAGTGCTCTCCGACGCCGAGAAGCGCAGTGCCTACGACCGCTTCGGGCACGAGGGCCTCGCGGGGCAGGGCGGAGATCCCTTCCAGGGCTTCACCGACCTGTTCAACGAGGTGTTCGGGGGCGGGGACCTATTCGGTCGGGGCCGGCGTCGCGCGACCGGGCAGCGCGGGGCGGATCTGCGCTACGACCTCGAGATCGACTTCGAAGTCGCCGCGCTCGGCGGCAAGCAGAGCATCCGGATCCCCAAGCACAAAGCCTGCGCGGACTGCGACGGCCGCGGGGGCGAGCGCGAACTCTGTGATCGCTGCGGCGGGCACGGCCAGATCTTCCTGCAGCAGGGGTTTTTCCGCGTCAGCCGGACCTGTGATCGTTGCCGGGGAAGTGGCCAGAGTCTCCGCCGAGTCTGCGATGGCTGCCGCGGCGACGGCAGGGTCGAAACCGTACAGAGCATGTCCGTCCGGATTCCGGCCGGCGTCGACACCGGGATCCGGCTCCGTCTCACAGGTGAGGGGGAGGCCGGCTACGATGGCGGACCGCCGGGCGATCTGTACGTGGTGCTGTTCGTGCGCGAGCACCCGATCTTTCAGCGCGACGGCCCCGATCTCCACTGCGAGTTGCCGATTTCGATCGCGCAGGCGTCGCTCGGGGCCGAGATCGAGGTCCCGACGCTCGAAGGCAAGGAAAAGGTCCAAATCCGGGCCGGCGCGCAATCGGGCGACGAAATTCGGCTTCGCGGACGCGGTCTCGAACGCCTGAACGGGGGGGGACGTGGCGACCTGATCGTCGACGTCTTCGTAGAGGTACCGACCCGGCTGAGCCAGGAGCAACGCCAGTTGCTGGAACGCTTCGCCGAGATTTCGGGCGAGGAAGTGACGCCTCGCCGGCGGGGCTTCCTCGACAAAGTGCGCGACCTGCTCGACTGATGCGCCGACCGGTCCTCGCGTGGGTGTTCGTGGCTCTGCTGCTGGGATGCACGGAGGCCACGGTGCTGCGCGGGGGCGTCGAGGTTCCTTTGAGCCAGGCCGAGGCGCTGGACTTCGCCGCGGCGCGGCGCGCGGCAGAGGGCTCGGACCTGGATCTCGCGCGCGCCCGGCTCGAACGCTTTCGCCGGGACTTTCCGCGCAGTGCGCGCGGTGACAGAGCGCTGTTTCTGCTCGCGGGCGTGAACGAGCGGGTCGGCGACCTGGACGGGGCAACGGCGGCCTGGCGCGAGCTGATCGAGCGTTATCCGCGCAGCCCCTGGACTCCCGAGGCGCGCTATCGGCTGGCCTGGAACTGGCGCCGGGGCGAGCGGGTCGAGTTCGCGCGCCGGGTGCTGCGCGAGACCGAGTTCGCGCGGGCGCCGGACGAACTCCGTGCGCGCATCTACCGCCTGCTCGCGGACCTCGCGCGGGATGCCCGGGACTACCCGGATAGCGTGCGCTGGCTGGCGTACGCGCGGCGGGAGACCGCCACGACCGAAGAGGCGCTGGAACTCGATCTCGAACTCGCGGAACTCGTCGAGGAACGGCTCTTCGATCGCGAACTCGCCGAGATCGTCGACGAGGTTCCGCCCGGCCCGCCGCACGACCGGATCCTGCTCGAACTGGCCGACCGCTCGCTGCGTCGCGGAGACGCGGATGCCGCCCTCGAGGCGCTCGCGCGCCTGCCGCGGAGGCTGCGGCCCGCGGAGGACGCGCACCGCGAGCGCCTGCTGGAGCGAGCCCGGGTGGAACGCGAGACCGAGGGCCGCGTACTCGGCGTGGCGGTGCCGCTGTCGGGCCGCTACCGCGACTATGGCGAGGCGGTCCTGCGGGGTCTGGTGTTGGGGCTGGAGCCGTTCGGGGATCCCCCCGGCCCCTACCTGATTCACATCCGGGATACAGCCGGAGACCCGGAGCGGGCCGCGCTGGCGGTGCGCGAGCTCGCCTTGCTCGGGGTCTCTGCGATCGTCGGGCCGCTCCGTTCTCCCGCGGCCGTGGCTGCCGCGCCGCTCGCGGTCGAGTACCGCATTCCGCTTCTGACCCTGGCCCGGCAGGCTGTGCTTCCGTTCCTGGGTCAGCAGGTGTTCCGGCTTGGGCTTACGGCTGCGGACCAGGCGCGGGTGCTCGTGGCGTATGCGATGGAGGTGCGCGGACGGCGGACGTTTGCCGTGCTCTATCCCGAAGACGCGTACGGCCGGGAGTTCAAGAACGTCTTCTGGGACGAGGTCGAGGCGCGGGGCGGCGAGATCGTCGGAGTGGAGAGCTACCCTCCCGACGCAGTCGATCACCAGGAGCCGATCCGTCGCCTGGTCGGCCTCTACTACGTGACTCCGGAGGAAGCCGAACTGATTCAGGAGCGGGATCGGCTTGCGCGGCGCCCGCTCGAAAATACCGAACGTCTCGAGGATCCCAACCTGGCCGAGCTGCCCCCGCACGTCGATTTCGACGCGCTGTTCATCCCCGACGCGGCCTCGCAGGTCGGACTGATCCTGCCCCAACTCCGCTACTACGACGTGCGCGACGTCTTGCTGCTGGGCCCAAGTGGATGGAACGACCCGCGGCTTCTCGAGATCGCCGGATCGGACGCCCGCGGTGCCGTGTTCACCGACGTCTTCTTCCCCCGCAGCCGTTATCCGGCGGTCCAGGAGTTCGTCGGAAGCTATTACGAAGCCTTCGGGGCCGAGCCGGAGCGCCTCGCGGCGCAGGCCTACGACATTGCGGTACTGCTCCGCGAATTGCTGGAGTCGGCCGGCACCGGGTCCGCCGAGGAACTTCGTGCCGAACTGGCCGCGACCCAGAGTTTCGCGGGGGTGTCGGGTGTGACCTCGCTGAGAGAGGGCGGTGGAACCAGGCAGGCGCTCTACCTGCTGACGGTGAGGGGCAACGAAATCATCGAGATCGAGCCCCTGCCCTGAACCGACGCCGTAGGCGGAGGAAATTCGAGGCGGCTCCCGCCGGCCGGGGTCCGCACCCGGTCAAGTTCGGATTCACGACCGTCGATCCATCTCGTGAAAAGTGAAGGCGTAACCGCTCGGGAAGCGAGGCTTCGCGAGCCCGGCCGGAATCGAGACGGGACGGATCAGACCTTGGACAACGAAGCTCCTTCTGCCTGCTTCACGATTCCGGAGAGGCTGCCACTGTTGCCGATCCGCGACGCGGTGGTGTTTCCTTCGATGGTCCTGCCGCTGTTCGTCTCGAGAGCCGCGTCCATTAAGGCGCTCGAAACTGCGCTTGCGGGCGGCCGCCTGGTGGCGTTGGTGACGCAGCGCGATCCGGAGGTCGAAGATCCGGGCCCCGACGACCTCTACGCGGTGGGTACGCTGGGAATGTTGATGCGTTTCATGCACCTGCCGGACGGCCGCGTGAAGGTGCTGGTTCAGGGGCTCTCCAAGATCCGCCTGCGCCACTTCCTCTTCACCGAGCCGCACATCGAGGTCGAGGTGGAACCGATCGAGGCCGATCCGGTCGGGGCCGACCAGAACGAGTGGACGGTGGAGACCCAGGCGCTGTTTCGTTCGGTCCGCGAGAAGCTCGAGTCGCTGCTCCCGCTGCGCCAGGTGCCCGCCGAGGGCGCAGCGATTGCATCCCACGTCGACGAGCCCGGGCGGCTGGCCGACCTGGTGGCCTCGAACCTGGCACTGCAGGCAGAGGAGTCGCAGTCGCTCCTCGAGATCGAAGATCCGATTCGGCGGCTGCGCAAGGTCGATGCCATGCTTCGCCGGGAACTGGCGGTGTCGTCGGTACAGGCAGAGATCCAGAGCACCGCGCGCGACGAATTGATGCGGGGTCAGCGCGATCACTTCCTGCGCGAGCAACTGCGGGCGATCCGGGCGGAGCTCGGGGAGAGCGAGGAGAAGAATCCCGAGGTCGAGGAACTCCGTTCGCGCATCCAGACGGCCGGCATGAACTCCGAAGCCCGGGCCGAGGCGGAGCGCCAGTTCGAGCGCCTCGCCCGGATGCACCCCGACTCGTCAGAAGTCCAGATTGTGCGCTCGTATCTCGAGTGGATGGCGGATCTGCCCTGGCAGGCTGCGACCGATGACAACCTCGATCTCGCGCACGCCCGCGAGGTACTCGAGCACGACCACGCCTACCTCGACGGGGTCAAGGAGCGGATCCTCGAGTACCTGGCCGCGCACAAGCTGCGTGGCGGCGGTGCCCCCAAGGGGCCTATCCTGTGTCTGGTAGGCCCGCCGGGCGTGGGCAAGACCTCGCTGGGGCAGTCGATCGCCCGCGCGATGGGTCGCAACTTCGTGCGCATGTCGCTCGGCGGTCTGCGGGACGAAGCCGAGATCCGGGGCCACCGGCGCACCTACGTGGGTGCGCTGCCGGGGCGGATCCTTCACGGCATGCGGCAGGCCGGAAGCGTGAACCCGGTCTTCCTGCTCGACGAACTCGACAAACTCGGTGCCGATCACCGCGGCGATCCGGCATCGGCCATGCTCGAGGTCCTGGATCCCGAACAGAACTCGAACTTTCGCGACCACTATCTGAACGTGCCGTACGATCTCTCGAAGGTGCTGTTTGTCGCGACCGCCAACCTGGTCGATTCGATTCCGCGTCCGCTTCTGGATCGCACCGAAGTGATCCGGATTCCCGGCTACACGCACGAGGAAAAGGAGCAGATCGCGCGGCGCTTCCTGCTGGCGCGGCAACTCGAGGGGGCCGGAGTGCGGTCTTCCCAGCTCACGATCTCGCCGGGCGCGATCCGCGAGACGATCCGCCGGTACACCCAGGAGGCCGGGGTTCGAGGCCTCGAGCGCGAACTCGGGCGCATGATCCGCAAGGGCGCCCTGCGGTTGGCCGAGGGCGAGACCGAGAAGATTTCCATTTCACGTCGGAACCTGCGGCGATTCCTCGGGCCGGCCCCGGTTCCGGACGCGGTGGTTCCGCATTCCAGGGAGGTCGGCGTCGCGATCGGGGTCGCCTGGACCGAGGCCGGCGGCGAGACGCTGATCGTCGAAGCGTCGCTGCTTCGCGGCCGGGGGCTCACGCTGACCGGTCATCTCGGGAGCGTGATGAAGGAATCGGGCCAGACGGCACTCTCCTACATACGCGGCCGGGCGGGCGAACTGGGCCTTGCCGAGTCCCTGAACCGCAGCGCGGTCCACCTGCACGTACCTGCCGGCGCCACTCCCAAGGACGGGCCTTCCGCCGGCGTCACCATGGCGACCGCTTTACTCTCGGCGCTCTCCGGAATTCCAGCGCGCAGCGACGTCGCGATGACGGGCGAGATCACGCTGCGCGGCCGGGTGCTCCCGGTCGGAGGAGTGCGCGAGAAGGCGCTGGCGGCGCTGCGGCGCGGGATTCGAATTCTGATCCTGCCCGAGGCGAACCGGTACGACCTAGAAGAGATCCCGCCCGAACTCGCGCGCCAGATGGAATTTCACTTCGTGACGCGCATGGACCAGGTCCTCCAGCTGGCGCTCACGAAGCCGCTCAGCCCGCGCCGGCCCGCACGCCCCGGGCGCGTGCGCGCGGTTCGCGTTTCCTCCTAGCCGAAGCGACGGCTAATCTCTGTACGTGGCCGCCAGGCTGGACCTTCGAGCGCTTGGAGAGTTCGGGCTGATCGAGGCGATCCGGCGCCGCGCCGGGGATGCCGGGCGCGCGTGGCGCGCCTCGATCGGGGACGATGGGGCCGTGCTGCGCGCGCGACCGGGCCGGGAACTCGTGCTCACGGCCGACGCGCTCGTCGAGGGTGTGCACTTTCGCTGGCGCACCACCGATGCGCGTTCTCTCGGACGCAAGGCGCTGGCCGTCAATCTGTCGGATCTGGGCGCGATGGGGGCGACTCCGCTCGGTTTCCTGCTCACGCTGTGTCTGCCCGGGGAACCGGGCGCCGTTTCCGAGCGGCAGCTGGACGGGTTGCTCGGCGGGATGCTCGCCGAAGCGAAGGCCGCCGCCTGTCCGCTCGTTGGGGGCGACACGGTTCGCGCACCCTGCTGGAGCCTTCAGCTGACGGCGGTGGGCGACGTGCCCCGAGGCCGCGCGCTCACGCGGGCGGGCGCGCGTCCCGGGGATCGGCTGCTTGTGACCGGCTCGATCGGAGGGGCGGCGCTGGGCCTCCGGCTGCTCGAGGCGGGTCGACCGCTCGCGGGGGCGCTCGGGGGCTTTGCGCGGAGGCAGATTCTGCCGCGCCCGCCGTGGCGGCTGGGCGCGCGTCTGGTCCGGGCGCGCCTCGCGACGGCCGCGATCGATCTCTCCGATGGCCTGGCGCTCGACCTCGAACACCTGGTCCGCCGGAGCCGCGTCGCCGCCGAGGTCCGGATCGAGGCGCTCCCGCTCGCGCGCGGCCTTCGCGCGGCCTGTCCGGAACTCGGGCTGGATGCCCTCGAGACCGCGCTTCACGGGGGCGAGGACTACGAACTTCTGTTCTGCGTCCCGCCCGCAGCGCCATCGGCCCGCGTGCTCGCAGGTCGCCTCGGAGTTCGTCTGAGCGAGATCGGCGTGATCTGCCGGGGCAGGGGCGTTCGCTTCCTGCGGGGAGGTGCGCCCACCGAGATCCGGGTCGGCGGCTACGACCACTTCAAGCCCTCCGCCAGCTGATCCGAAGAAGGGTCGGGTGCCCCCGGCTGCGGCCGGGATCTGGACGGAGTAAAGGCCAAGGTGGATCGCAAGCTCGCAACGCGCCTGGGGTTCGGGGCCGCTCTCGTGGCGGCCGTGTCGTTCCTGCTCGTCCAGGGGCTGTTTCCGGCAGAGGTCCCGCTCTGGGTCGCGCTGCTGGGCGCCTGCGCGGCGATTCCCGGCGCTGCCTGGGCTTTCTCCGGGTCCGCACGCGGCCGTGCCCTCGCACTCGCGAGGCGCAGGCTCGCGGAGCGGCTGGCGGAATTGTCGCAACTGGTGGGTGAGCTTCGAGCCACGAACCAGCAGATCGAAGACGGCATCCACGACGTGGTTCGAGAGCAGGGCACCGGCAGCGAACTGGCCGGCGTCCAGGCGCGGACAAGCCGGATCGCGGATGCGATCCGGTCGGCCGTCGAGGCTGCGGCCGAGTTCGGGGACGCGGTTTCGGAATTGGATCGGTCCAGCGACCGCTGCATCGAGGGTTCGGAAGAAATCCGGCGGCGCACCCAGAGCCTGTCCGAGCGGGTCGAGGCGGCCGGCCTCGGATCCGGCCGCTTCGAGGAACGGCTCAGGTCGTTGCACGAGGTCACGGAGATGATGACGAGCGTCGCTGAGAAGACCCACCTGCTCTCGCTCAACGCCTCGATCGAGGCGGCTCGAGCCGGGGACGCGGGGCGCGGCTTCTCGGTGGTCGCGGAAGAGATCGGGAAGTTGGCCGAGCGTTCCGCGGCCTCGGCAGAACGGACCGAGGCGCTGTTTCGGGAACTCGCCGCGGAATCGTCGGCGGTCTCGGCCACGCTCCGGGAATTCGGGCTCGAGGCCGGCGCCTGCAGCGGCGGCGTCGACCGGGTTCGCGCCTCGCTCGACGAACTCAGGTCCCGGGCGCATACGGCCGTCCAGCGCGCTGCGCCGCTCTCGGCCGAGGGACCGTTCCAGGAGGCACAGCCGCTGCTGGACGAGGTTGCCGAGCGGGCGGGCCGGTCTGCCGAAAGTCTCAAGGCCTCCCAGTCGCTGCTCTCGCAATTCGAACAGGAGCAGCGCCAGATCGAGCGGATCGGCCGGGAGTGCGAGGCGCTGGTTCGGCTCGGCGCCGAACTGGGTCCCGTTGCCTCCGGGAATCCGGACCGTTGAGCGGGTGCGCGGAGGATCCGGCTGCGTGGCTCTGGTTTCGGGTCGGAGACTGGAACTTCGCGATTCCGCTCGCCGCGGTCGCGGGGGTGATGGCGGCCGGCACGCCAAGCCTGATCCCGCTGGTCCCCCGCTCGGTCGGAGGCATCTTGAACCTGCGCGGCGAGCCGCTTCCGGTGCTGATCGGGGGGGCGCTGTTCGGAGGCCGGGAGTGTGCCCCCGGCGATTACCTGCTGGTCTTCGAGCACGACCGGCGCAGAGTCGGCGTCGTGGTGCACGAGGTCCGCGGGATCGAGGGCGCTCGCCGCTCGGCGGCCCCAGAGCATGCTCCCGAGGGCCCGTCCTTCGTCGAGTGGATCGTCTGTAACCGGGAAACGCTCGGTCTGATCGAGCCTGCGGGATTGTTCGATGCGGTGGCTGCACTGCTCTCCGCACGGGTCGCAGCCGACACACAGGGAGAAGGGTCATGTCAGCACGGATTCTGATCGTCGACGACGCACTGCTGGTTCGCGAGATGCTGCGCGACATCCTCACAGAAGGAGGCTTCGAGGTCGTCGGAGAAGCTCGCGACGGGATCGAAGCACTCGAGCGCTTTCGCGAACTGGAACCGGACTTGGTCGTGCTCGACATCGTGATGCCGCGCAAGAGCGGCGTGGATGCGCTAGCCGAACTGATTGCGGAACGGCCGGATGCGAAGGTCCTGATCTGCAGCGCGCTGGGACAGGAAGCCCTGATCGAGGAGGCGCGCTCCGCCGGAGCCTTGGGCTTCATCGTCAAGCCGTTCTCGCCCGGGGACGTGACCGCCGCCATCCGCCGCGCGTTGCGGGAGAAGCCGCGGGACTGAGCCGGCCGTGAACCTCACCCGCTACCGGCAACTCTTCATCGACCAGGCGCGGAACCATCTCGAAGAGATGGGGTCCGCGTTGATTGCGCTGGAGCGGGACCCGGGCGGGCAGGAAGCCACGGACGCGATCGCGGTGCTCTTTCGCATGGTCCACTCGATCAAGGGGACGGCGGCCTCGCTCGGATTCGACGCGATCTCGACGTTCGCGCACCGGCTCGAAGACTGGCTGGATCCGGTTCGGGACGGAGCGCCGCTGGACTGCGCGAAGCTCGATCTGCTCGACGACGCGATCGGCGAGTTCGAACGGATGCTGGCCGGGGTCTCGCGTGACGGTTCTCCGCCGCCGGCCGGCGACGGCTGGGAAGCGCGCCTGGTCCGGGATCCCGGCCCGGTCATGTCCAGCGAGCCGGCCACGGCCCAAGAGGCGACGGAGTCGGACGCGCCGGCGATATCGGCCTCGGTTTCGGTGGCGGCCGAGAAGCTCGACCGTTTCCTGGCGTCGGTCGGGGAACTCATGCAGCACCAGTCGCGGTTCGAGGGGCTCCATCGAGCGTCTCCCGTCTGGGACGGACACCGCGAATTGGGCGACGAACTCGAACGGATGGCGCACGCGGTTCGCGAGCTGCGGCGACGCTGCCTCGAGATCCGCACCACGCCCCTGCGTGGCCGGCTGGGACGCCTGCCCCGGGTCGCGGCGCGTCTCGCGCGGGATCTGGGCAAGCAACTGGAACTGGAAATTTCCGGGGCCGAGGTCGAGGTGGATCGCTCGCTGCTCGACGCCCTCGAGGAGCCCCTGCTCCATCTGCTGCGCAACGCGGTCGATCACGGGATCGAGACCCCCGAGGAACGCGAGGCCCAGGGGAAGGACCCGACCGGCCGGATCCGGGTGCGGGCCGCTCGCGCCGGCAGCCGGTTGCGTCTGACCCTGGAGGACGACGGGCGTGGGATCGACGTGGACGCGATCCGCGCGCGCGCCGTCGAGCGCGGGCTGCTTCCCGAAGAAGTGGCCGAGGACCTGCCTCCGGCACGTGTCTTCGAACTGGTCTTCGAAGCGGGACTCTCCTCCCGCGAGCGAGCGGGTTCAGTGTCGGGACGCGGAGTCGGCCTCGATGCGGTCCGGCGCGCGATCGAGGCCCAGCGTGGGACCGTCGCGCTGCTCAGTCGCGCCGGGCAGGGAACCCGCTGCGAGATCGATCTGCCGCTGATGGTGGCGCTGCAGCGCGTGCTCGTGCTCGAGATCCGGGGCGAGGTGGTGGCGCTGCCCTCTACGAGCGTCGAGTCGGTGGTTGCGGTCTGCGAGGGAACCCTGGAGCGCTCGGGCGACGAGGCGTTCTTCGTATTCAAGGACGAGCCCATTCCCGTGATCGATCTGGGCCCCCGGGTCGGCCTGAGCGCCCCTGCCGCAGACGCAGACTCCGCGCTGGTGTTCGTCGAGAGCCGGGGTCTGCGCGTGGGGCTGCGAGTCGACGCGGTGATCGCGGACCGCGAGGTCTTCGTGCGGCGCGTTCCGGCCGTGCTCGAGCCCATCGGACTCCTGGCCGGCGTTGCGATTCTGCCGAGCGGCATCCCGGTGTTCCTGCTGGATCCGGGTGCCCTGATCGGGGAGCCTGCATAAATTCGTGCGGGTCCGGGCTCGAGCAGTGAATCCCCGAGGGCGCAGTCCGGGCGGTTGCAGCGGTCTCGGCCGGGCGGCGTGGTCTCCCACCCGCGGGTGCTCGGGACGTACAGCGGTGCGCGCATCTACCCGGCGGACTCGAACTGGGGCGGCGGACCCGCCTCGCCGGGGGTGCGGTTCGTCTGGGCCGGCGCCGGCTCTGTTCCGGCTCTCGCGCGGAGTCCAGACGCGACTGGCCCCGGCTTCGTCTATGCTTTCCGGGTGGACCTCGAACGCTTGAAGAGCCTGCTCGCGGGATACGACCGCGGCGAGGTCTCGCGCGAGGAGTTGCTGGAGCGGCTGGCCCGGCTTCCCTTCGACAATCTCGTGGACGCACGCGTGGATACCCACCGTGGACTCCGCCAGGGCCGCCCCGAGGTCGTACTCGGGCTCGGGAAGACGGCCGATCAGATCGTTCGCATCGTGAATTCGCTGGAAGCTGCGGGCAGCAGCGCGCTGGTGACGCGCGTGGAACCCGAGCTTGCGCGCGCGGTACAGGCGGTCCTGCCGGACATCGTCTACCAGCCCGGGGCCCGCTTGCTCGTCCGGCGCAGCGGCCCGGTGCCGGTGCGGGGCCGTGGGACCGTGGTGGTCGTCACAGCCGGGACCGCCGATCTTCCGGTGGCCGAAGAGGCCGCGCTCGTGCTGGAGTTCTTCGGAGACAAGGTCGAGCGGCTCTACGACGTCGGAGTGGCGGGTCTGCATCGGCTGCTGGCTTCGCTCGACGTCCTGCGCAGCGCCGAGGTGGCGGTTGTGGTGGCCGGAATGGAGGGCGCGCTTCCGTCGGTCGTAGGGGGCCTGATCGCGCGGCCCGTGATCGCGGTTCCGACCAGCATCGGGTACGGGGCCTCGTTCGGCGGCGTGACGGCCCTGCTCGGAATGCTGAACTCCTGCGCGTCGAACGTGACGGTGGTCAACATCGACAACGGCTTCGGCGCGGCCTACGTCGCGTCGCTCGTGAACAGTGACTGAGGTCTCGCGTCTGCTGCACCTCGATTGCTTCTCGGGGGCGAGCGGGAACATGCTTCTGGGGGCGCTGATCGATCTCGGCGTTCCGGCCCGCGTCGTCCGGGAAGGCGTGCGTGGGCTCGGGGTGGACGGAATCCGCATGCGGGTCTCGCGCGTAAAGCGGGGTGCGGTAGAGGCGCGCTACGTCAGCTTTTCGGGGCCGGCGCGCAGTTCCCGGGAGCGCCGCTATCGCGAGATTCGAAAACTCCTCAAGCGGGCGCGGCTCCCGGCCGCGGTTCGCGAACGGGCGGAGACCGTGTTCGAGCGGCTCGCGCTGGCCGAGGCCCGGGTCCACGGCCTGGATCCGGACGAGGTTCACTTCCACGAGGTGGGAGCGATCGACGCGCTGGGCGACATCGTCGGGGTCTCGGCGGCCGTCGAGCATCTCGCGTTGGACGAGATTTCGGTCTCGCCGGTTGCGGCCGGTCACGGGCAGGTCAAGACCGCGCACGGCATCCTGCCGGTGCCGGCCCCGGCGACCATCGAACTGCTCCGGGGCATCCCGACCTATCCGGCCGGAATCGAGTGGGAGACCGTGACGCCCACGGGCGCAGCCCTGCTCGCGGTGCTCGGCCGGAGCTTCGGCCCGATGCCGGCACTGGTTCCCGAGGCTCAGGGCTTCGGGGCCGGGGACGCGCGCGAGGGGCCACTCCCCAACGTGCTGCGCGCGGTGCTGGGAGCGCGCGCCGGGCGGCTCGCCGGAGACGTGATCACGGTGCTCGAGAGCAATCTGGACGACATGAATCCCGAGCACGTGCCCTACGTGCTGGAACGGCTGCTCGAGGCCGGCGCCCTCGACGTTTCACTCTCGCCGCTCTTGATGAAGAAGGGCCGCCCCGGCCACCTGCTTCGCGTGCTCTGTCGTCCCGCAGACCGGGAGCGGCTCGCGGCCCAGACCCTGCTCCACTCGAGCGCGATCGGGCTTCGCTACTACGAGACCCCGCGACTCGTGCTCGAGCGCGAGGTCCGGCGGGTCGACACCCGCTTTGGCCGCATCACGGTCAAGTGGGTGACGCCGCCAGACGGTCGCCGCGTGGTCGCCCCCGAGTACGAGTCGTGTGCGCGAGCGGCCCGCCGCGCGGGTGCGCCGCTTCGAGAGGTCTACCGCGCGGCGGAGCGAGCGGCCGAGGACCTCGGCCCCTAACGCCCGACGAGGCTCCGTCTCGTCTCGAGCCGGTCGCGGGCGCGGGTCCGGTCGTGCTCTGTCTTCAGGGCCTCACCGGCACCCCGTACGAGGTCCGCGCCCGCTGATCGAGCCTTAGGCCTACGCGATGGCGGTCGAGCTCGAGCGGCGCGAGGTCGGTTCGCTCTCCCGCGCCTTCCTGCTGGAACCGGAATCCGGGTCCGGGAGCGTTGACCCTGCTGGCGCCTAGGCCTACGCTCGATCCAGAAGCGCCCGGAGAGGCGCGCGGGGGGAGCATGGCAGACCTTCCAGGAGCAGCGGTCAAGCGTTTGATTCAACAACACGGGGGTGGGCTCCGGATTTCGGGCTCGGCGATGGGCCTGGCCGTCCAGGCGGCTGAGGAGTACATCGGTCGACTGGCGCGGGAAGCGGGTGCGGTCGCGGAGAGGGAGCGGCGCAAGACCATCATGGACGCCGACATCCAGCGCGCTCGGGAAAGCGTGGGCTAGGGCCCCGATCCGTGGGCTAGGGCCCCGATCCGTGGGCTAG
>SPKZ01002875.1_pt1 | contig 31324 bp, 30 predicted proteins | sample 2456571 | NCBI WGS metagenome assembly SPKZ01 (sample SAMN11192286, study PRJNA482655) | marine metagenome | biome: ENVO:00000447; feature: ENVO:00000244|ENVO:00000211|ENVO:00000569|ENVO:00002023; material: ENVO:00002151; isolation source: ocean water from marine abyssalpelagic zone ... | reverse complement strand
GGGGTAGGCTGTGTCGTTTCTGTTGCACTTTCCCTGAGGTCACCCTCGGTGGCCGTTAGCCACCTCCCTGCCCTGTGGAGCCCGGACTTTCCTCCCCCAACACGAGGCTGGCGGCGATCTTCCATCCACCTCCGGCGCGACCCAGTCTAGCGCGCGCTCGCCCGTTCGGCGTGCGATATGCTGGTCCCGAGCCCGGGGGGAGGGGGATCCGGAAGATATGAGGCGAGTGCTGCTCTGGATGGTGTGTCTGCTGCTGCTCGGGGTCGGGGCCTGCACGCTGCTCCTGCCGGAGCGCTTTGCCGTGAACGCCCCCCTCGGCTCCCTGATCAACGTCTTCGGGGGCGGGGTTCAGCCTCCGCCCGAGAGCGAGTTTCAGTCGCGCGTGCGTGTGCCCGAGGACCTCGAAATCGGGATCTTCGCGGACGGGATCCGGAACGCGCGTTTTCTGCGCTTCACGCCCGCCGGTGATCTGCTGGTGAGTTCGCCGCGGCTCGGGACCATCTTCCTCGTCGAACGCGACGGCGATGGCGACGGACGCACAGATGGGGTCCGCCCTCTGCTCGAGGGCCTCGACCGTCCGCACGGACTCGACTTCTTTGGGGACTGGCTCTACGTGGCCGAGGCCAGCGCCGTCCGGCGGGTGCACTACCGGGCCCCGTGGCAAGAGGTCGAGGGGGAACTCGAGACGGTCGTAGAGGGACTCCCAACTGGCGGCAACCACTGGTCGCGTACGCTGCGCTTCGGGCCCGATGGGAAGATGTACGTGTCGGTGGGGTCGAGCTGCAACGTCTGCGTCGAGGAGGATGAGCGTCGGGCGGCGGTCTTGCGTTTCGAGCCGGACGGCTCCGGCGGAGAAATTTATGCCTCGGGCCTGCGCAACTCGGTCGGTTTCGATTGGCAGCCAGGGACGGACGCACTCTTCGCGACCGACAACGGGCGCGACCTGCTCGGCGACGATTTTCCGCCCTGCGAACTCAACCGGCTCGAGGCGGGTGCCTTCTACGGCTGGCCCTACGTGAACGGGTTCGGAGTCCCGGATCCCGATCTCGGCGATCTTCCCACCGCTCGGGCCGGCCGCTCTCCCGCTCACGGCTTCGGTGCCCATACCGCACCACTCGGAATCGACTTCTACCAGGGGGAGGGTCTCCCCGAACGCTACCGGGGCGCGGCCTTCGTCGCGCTTCACGGTTCATGGAACCGCACGCGGAAGAGCGGCTACAAGGTGGTGGTGCTCGAGTGGTTGCCCGAAAGCGGCGAGATTCGGGAATCCGACTTCGCGACTGGATTCGAGCTGGACGAGGACGTGATCGGACGCCCGGTCGACGTGTTGGAGGGGCCCGACGGCGCGCTCTACATCTCCGATGACTACGCCGGCGCGATCTACCGCGTGCGCTCCGCAGGGGGCTGAGCGCACGCAGAGTTCCGACGCCGGCGCTCGCCCGGTATATGATCAGCGTCCGGAGTCAATCGGCCGGGGGCCAACAGTGACGGTTCGAACCAGACTGACGCGCGAAGAGGCCGCCAAGGTCGGGATGCAGGTGGCGGTCACGGCCCGGGAAGATCCCGAGCGCTACGCGATCCGCTGCGAGCCTCACTTCGACCTGACCTTTTCGGAACTGAACGAGCGTGCGAATCGCCTCGCCAGCACGCTTTACGCGCAGGGTCTTCAGTCCGGCGATGCGGTGGCCCTGGTCTGTTCCAACCGGCCCGAGTACGCGGACGTTTGGGCGGCCTGTGCGCGCGCGGGATTCCGGCTGACGACCATCAACTGGCACCTGGGTGCGGACGAGATTGCCTACATCGCCGACAACTGCGAAGCGCGCGCGCTGATCGGAGATTTCGTGTTCGCGAACGCCCTTGCCGAGGCGGCGACGCGCAGCCCGAAAGCGGGGGTACGGCTGGCGCTGGGTGGTTCAATCGAGGGCTTCGAGCCTTACGAGGCGGCGCTCGAAGCGGGCTCGCCCGACGACCTCGAGCTGCCGGTTCAGGGTTCGACCATGCTCTACACCTCTGGAACCACGGGTCGGCCGAAAGGTGTCTATCGCAGGCAGACACCGGTCGCTCGCGCCGGACTCTTCATCGAAATTCTGAAAACCGCAGGTTTCGATCCGCCGAACGACGTGTGCCTCTGCACCGGGCCGCTCTACCACGCCGCTCCGCTCGCGTTCAATCTGAGCGTGCCGATCAACGCGGGTACGGGGGTGGTCTTGATGGATCAGTGGGATGCGGAGGAGACGCTGCGCCTCATCGATAGGTACCGCGTGACGCACACCCACATGGTCGCGACCATGTTCCACCGGCTGATCGGGCTGCCGGAGGAGGTGAAGCGTGGCTACGATACCTCCTCGCTCCGCTACGTGATCCACGGGGCTGCGCCGACGCCCGTACACGTGAAACAGGCCATGATCGAATGGCTGGGCCCGGTCGTCTACGAATACTACGCGGCGACCGAAGGGGGCGGGACCTACATCACACCTGAGGAATGGCTCGAGAAGCCCGGGAGTGTGGGGAGGGCGGTTCCGGGTCAGGTCATCGAGGTGCGTGACGATCTCGGGGAACGAGCGCTCGCTCCCAACGAGGTCGGAGCCGTCTACTTCAAGGCGCCCGAGGTCGGGCGGTTCGAGTATTTCAAGGACCGCGACAAGACCTCGTCTGCCTACTCGCCCGATGGCGCCTTCTTCACACTTCGCGATGTGGGTTACTTCGACGAGGACGGGTACCTGTTCCTGACCGGGCGAACGGCGGAGTTGATCATTTCGGGTGGGGTCAACATTTATCCGGCCGAGGTGGATGCGGTGTTGCTCATGCATCCCGACGTCGCCGACGTCGCCGCGGTCGGGGTTCCGAGCGAGGAGTGGGGCGAGGAGGTCAAAGCCGTGGTGCTCCCGAAGGACCCAGCCGCGGCGGGAGAGCGTCTGGCAGGTGAACTCGTCGAGTTCTGCCGGGCGCGGCTCGCGCACTACAAGTGTCCGCGCAGCGTCGACTTCGTTGCGGACCTGCCCCGTCACGACACGGGCAAGATCTATCGCCGACTGGTTCGAGAGCCCTACTGGGAGGGGCGGGAGCGCAAGCTCTAGTTCGCGCCCCCTGCCTTCTCCTCGGGCGCATCCGCTTCCCGCTCCGGGTGTGCGGGCGTTTCGAAGTGTTGGGCTACATGACGCTGGGTCGTGCTGGCAGTTTTCTCTAGACCGTCGAGCAGGTCGTCTACCTTTTGCTTGACCTGCGTCGTGATGCCTCCGCGTTCGTGCTGCTCGATCAGCACCTGTTCGAAGCGCTGCAGGTAGCTGTCCGCGGTCTGGCGCTCCGGGTCCGCCCGGGGCGAGTCGAACTCGTGCTCGACCGGTCCGAAGAGCGCAAGCCAGCGGTCGAAACGCCTGCCCGTGCGCATGACGTCGAACAGAAATCGCTGCGGCCGCGCGCCTCCCACCGCGAGGCCGAGTGCGGCGGCCAGCAGGGTCAGCGGCACCAGCAGCAAGTCGCGAGTCCCTTCGAGCAGCATCTTTGCCTGGAAGGCCAGGGTTTCGCGGATCAGCAGCCAGCGGTTCCGCTTGCGCTCCTCCTCCGGGGTCTCGATCGCGGGTAAGCCGCCCGGCCCCGGCGAAACCTCCGAGGAGGGAGGGGGCTCGGGCTCTGGCTGGGCCATGCGCCATCCTACCATCCCCGCAATCTCTGGTAAGTTTCCGGGACTCATGCTGATCGTGTGTCTGGATCTGGAAGGCGTGCTGGTCCCCGAGATCTGGATCAACGTCGCCGAGCGCACGGGAATTCCCGAGCTCCGCCGGACAACCAGAGACGAACCCGACTACGACAAGCTGATGCGCGCGCGGCTCGGGATTCTCGAGCAGCACGGCCTCGGGATCGCGGAGATCCAGGAGGTTATCCGGGGGCTGGAGCCGCTCGAAGGTGCGGCCGGATTCCTCGACCAGCTTCGTGAAAGCTTCCAGGTCATCATCCTGTCCGACACCTTCTACCCTTTTGCCGGGCCGCTGATGCGCAAGCTCGGCTTCCCGACGCTCTTCTGCCACGACCTCGAGATCGACGCACAGGGCCGGATCCGGAACTACCGGCTGCGGATGCCGGACCAGAAGCGCGAAGCAGTGCGAGTTCTAAGGCAGATCCGCTTCCCGGTCATCGCCGTAGGCGATTCCTACAACGACACCAGCATGTTGGCCGAGGCGGACGCCGGAATCCTGTTTCGCGCGCCCGCGAAGGTGATCGAAGAGTTCCCGGCGTTCCCGGTCACCGAGAGCTATCCAGAACTGCTCGAGGCGATCGAGGGCCACGCCCGAAAGCTTCCCGGCCCCGAGGAGACTGAGCGATGAGCGACCCCCGCAAGAGACACAGTGCCGCGATCACGGAGGGGCCGGAGCGGGCCGGGGCGCGAGCGATGCTGAAGGCGATCGGGCTCCGGGACGCGGACATCGAAAAGCCGCTCGTCGGGATCGCGAATACCTGGATCGAGACGACGCCCTGCAACTACCACCTGCGAGACCTGGCCGCGTACGTGAAGGAGGGGGTGCGCGAGGCCGGCGGGACTCCGCTGGAACTCAATACGATCTCGGTGACGGACGGGATTGCGATGGGGACCGACGCGATGCGCTGCTCACTCGTGAGCCGGGAGATCATCGCGGACTCGATCGAACTCGCGGTGCGAGGGCACGGGCTCGACGGCGTGGTGATCCTCGTCGGCTGCGACAAGACGATTCCGGCAGGCGCGATGCTTCTGGCGCGGCTCGACCGGCCGGGGCTCGTCCTCTACGGCGGGTCGATCGAGGCGGGTAGGCTCCACGGAGTCGATATCTCGATCCAGGACGTGTACGAGCAGATGGGCGCTTACGCGGCCGGACGGATCACGCTCGACGTCCTGCAGGAGTACGAAGACCACGCATGTCCGGGTCCCGGGGCCTGCGGGGGCCAGTTCACGGCCAACACGATGGCGACCTCGCTCGAGATGCTGGGAATTTCACCGATGGGCTCGGCCGGTGTCGCCGCGGTCGATCCGGCCAAGAAGGACACGGCGCGCGAGGCCGGCCGACTGGTCATGCAGTTGCTGGAGCGCGGGCCACGGCCGTTGGAAGTCATCACACGCGCGTCGATCGAGAACGCGATTGCCAACGTGGCGGCGACCGGGGGGTCCACCAACGCTGTGTTGCACATGTTGGCGATCGCGCACGAGGCCGGGATCGCCCTCGACCTGGACCAGATCGAGAAGATCAGCGAGCGCACACCCGTACTGGCCGATCTGAAACCGTCAGGCCGCTTCATGGCCGTCGATATGGCGCGCGCGGGCGGGACGCGCCTGCTGGCCCGGAACATGTGCGAGGCGGGACTCGTGGACCCCGAAGCCCTCACGGTCACGGGTCGCACGCTCGGGGAAGAGGCGGCGACGGCGGAGGAGACGCCCGGACAGGAGGTCCTGCGTCCAGCGAGCCGGGCGTTCAAGCCGACCGGGGGTCTGCGGATCCTGTACGGCAACGTGGCCCCCGAAGGGTCGGTGGTCAAGGCCGCGGGTACGGAGCGCAGTTCGCAGACCGGACCCGCACGCGTGTTCGAGAGTGAAGCCGACTGCCTGGTGGCGGTCGGCCAGAACCAGATTCAGCCCGGAGACGTGGTCGTAATCCGCAACGAAGGGCCGCGCGGCGCACCCGGGATGCCCGAGATGTTGCAGGTCACGGCGGCCCTGGTGGGGCAGGGCCTCGGAGAAGAGGTCGCGCTTTTGACCGATGGACGTTTCAGCGGTGCCACGCACGGCCTCATGGCCGGCCACGTCGCGCCGGAATCCGTGCGCGGTGGGCCGATCGCGGCGATTCAGGAAGGCGACCAGATCACGATCGATCTCGAGGCTCGCCGGATCGACGTCCAACTTTCGGACGGCGAGATTGCACGCCGTCTCGCAGCGTGGAAGCGGCCTGAACCGCACTATAAGCGCGGCGTCCTCGCACGCTATGCCTCGCTGGTCTCGTCTGCCTCGCGCGGCGCCGTACTCGAGTCGATCGAGGACGATTAGGCGAACTCGCTTGTTCGGGCCCGGGGGCGCGTTTATACTGCGCGCCGCCCGGGGGAGGGGGCATGGCCGCGGACAAACTGGTCAAGCTAGAAGGGGATCCGATCGTCCGTCGCGCCGATGGCTCGCTCGAGGTGCCGGACCGCCCGATCATCGACTTCATCGAGGGGGACGGCACCGGACCTGACATCTGGGCTGCGTCGGTGCGCGTCTTCGACGCAGCGGTCGAGAAGAGCTTCGGCGGTCGGAAACGGATCGCCTGGAACGAAGTTCTCGCCGGGCAGAAGGCCTTCGACCGGACCGGGGAGTGGCTTCCGGACGAGACGATCGAGGCCTTTCGCTCGCACCTGGTCGGGATCAAAGGTCCCCTGACGACGCCGGTCGGGGGCGGGATCCGGAGCCTGAACGTGGCGATCCGGCAGATTCTCGATCTCTACGTCTGCCTGCGTCCGGTGCGTTGGTATGCTGGCGTTCCGAGCCCGGTCAAGCGCCCCCAGGATGTCGACATCGTGATCTTCCGCGAGAACTCGGAGGACATCTATGCCGGGATCGAGTGGATGCAGGGAACGCCCGAGGTCGAGAAGGTAATCCGCTTCCTGCGAGACGAGATGGGCGTTCGCAAGATCCGCTTCCCCGAGACGAGTGGGATCGGAATCAAGCCGGTCTCACGCGAGGGGACGGAGCGTCTGGTGCGCGCTGCGATCGAGTACGCGATCGCGCATCGCCGAGAGAGCGTGACCCTGGTCCACAAGGGCAACATCATGAAGTTCACCGAGGGCGCGTTTCGGGACTGGGGCTACGAACTGGTGCGACGCGAGTTCAGCGGCAAGGCGATCGGCTGGGACGACTGCGACGGAAAGCCGCCCGCCGGGCAGGTGCTGGTCAAGGACGCGATCGCCGACATTGCTCTACAGCAGGTCCTGACCCGGCCCAAGGAATTCGACGTCATCGCGACGCTCAACCTGAATGGTGACTACCTGTCGGACTCGCTGGCCGCGCAGGTGGGCGGAATCGGGATCGCGCCCGGGGCCAACATCAACTACGAGACCGGGCACGGCGTCTTTGAGGCCACGCACGGTACCGCGCCCAAGTACGCGGGTCTCGACAAGGTCAACCCGAGTTCCGTGATCCTCTCGGGCGTGATGATGCTGGATCATTTGGGCTGGGACGACGCTGCGCGTATGATCGAGCGGGGTATCGAGCGAACCGTCGCAGAGAAGCGTGTAACCTACGACTTTGAACGTCTGATGGACGGCGCCACCAAACTCTCGTGTTCGGAGTTTGGCTCCGCAGTCATCGACAACATGGATTGAGCTACAGATGGCACGACCCAAGATTTCTCTGATTGGTGCGGGACAGATCGGCGGGGTGCAGGCCCAGTTGGTCGCGCAGCGCAAGCTTGCCGACGTGGTGCTCTTCGACGTGGTCGAGGGGGTTCCACAGGGTAAGGCGCTCGATATCAACCACGCGTTGGCCGGCTTCCAGAGCGAGTCACTGGTGACCGGTACGAATGACTACCGGGACATTGCGGATTCCGATGTCGTGATCGTGACCGCGGGCGTGCCGCGCAAGCCGGGGATGAGCCGCGACGATCTTCTGGAGACGAACCTGGGCATCATTCGGCAGGTGGCGGAGGGCGTGAAGGCCAACTGTCCCGAAGCCGTCGTGATTGTGCTCTCGAACCCGCTCGACGTGATGGTTCTGGCAATGAAGAAGCTGACCGGATTCCCGAAGCAGCGGGTCTTCGGCCAGGCCGGCGTGCTCGACTCTGCGCGATTCAGATTTTTCGTCGCCGAGGCTCTGGGTGTCTCGGTTCGCGACGTGGTGGCCATGGTGCTCGGGGGACACGGGGACACGATGGTGCCGCTTCCGCGTTACTGCTCGGTCAACGGAATTCCGCTGCGCTCGCTGCTTTCCGATGATGAGATCGCCGCGATCGTGAAGCGGGTCCAGGGAGCCGGCGGCGAGGTCGTCGGTCTGCTGAAGACGGGTTCCGCGTTCGTGTCCCCGGCCGAGGCGTCGATCGAGATGGCCGATGCGGTGCTACTCGACCGCAAGCGCGTTCTGCCTTGCGCGGCCTACCTCGAGGGGGAGTACGGAGCCTCGGGGATCTACATGGGCGTGCCGGCCCTGCTCGGTGCGGGCGGGGTAGAGCGGATTTTTGAACTGGAACTCGAGAAGGACGAGCAAGCGCAGATGCAGGCGAGCATCGAGCACGTAGAGAAGCTCGTCTCCGGGATCGAACTCTAGCCCGCGCGCGGGTCGCTCGCGTCCGGAGGAAGTCCGTGAACGTCCACGAGTATCAGGCGAAGGCGCTGCTGCGCGAGTACGGGGTCGAGGTTCCGGTTGGGAAGCTCGCGATGAGCGCGGAAGAAGCCGAGGCCGCGGCCAGCGAAATTGGCGGCACCGTCGCCGTCAAGGCTCAGATTCACGCCGGGGGCCGCGGGAAGGGCGGCGGCATCAAGGTCGTGAAGACTCCGGCCGACGCGCGCTCCGCGGCGGCCGCGATGCTCGGCAGTCGGCTCGTGACCCCGCAGACGGATGTCGAGGGGAAGCTCGTGCGGCGGGTCTACGTCGAGGCCGGGACGCAGATCGACCGCGAACTGTATTTCGCGATTCTGGTCGATCGCTCGACCCAGAATGTCGTCGTGCTCGCCTCTACAGAGGGAGGCGTCGAAATCGAGGCGGTCGCGGCCGAGACGCCCGAGAAGATCCTTACGGTGCAGGTCGATCCGCTGGTGGGCCTCTCCGATTACCAGGTCCGGAATCTCGGGCTCGATCTCGGGCTCGAAGGCAAACAGGCGGCATCCCTGGTCAAGCTCGGGCAGGCCCTCTACCGGCTCTTCGTCGAGAAGGACTGTTCGCAGGTCGAGGTCAATCCGCTCGTAGTGTCGGGAGATTCGGTGATCGCGCTCGACTGCAAGCTCAATTTCGACGACAACGCGCTCTTCCGTCACCCCGACATTCGCGAACTGCGCGATCTCGACGAGGAGGACGCGCGAGAGGCCGAGGCCTCCGACTACGACCTCTCGTGGGTCTCGCTCGAGGGAAACATCGGCTGCATGGTGAACGGCGCCGGGCTGGCGATGGCCACGATGGACATCATCAAGCTCTACGGAGGATCCCCGGCGAACTTTCTCGATGTCGGTGGGGGGGTGACGCCCGAGGGTGCGACGCGCGCCTTCCGCCTGATCCTGGCCGACCCGAACGTGAAGGCGATCCTGGTCAACATCTTCGGGGGCATCGTCCGCTGCGACGTGATTGCCGAAGGTGTGATCGAGGCCGCCCGGAGCATCGGGCTGAAGGTACCGCTCGTGGTCCGTCTCGATGGAACGAACGCCGAGCAGGGACGCAAGATGCTCGAGGAGTCGGGGCTCGACATCGTGTCGGCCAAGGGCATGGCGGACGCCGCCGAGGCAGTCTGCAAGGTGGCGCGGGGATGAGCATCTTCGTCGCGCAGGACACCCGTCTGCTGATCCAGGGGATGGGCCGGATGGGCCAGTTTCACTGTGGCCTGTCCCAGGAGTTCGGAACCGAGGTGGTGGCCGGGATCGCACCGGGCAAGGCCGGGCTGACGCTCCAGGGAGTGCCGATTTTCGAGTCGGTGCGGGACGCGGTACGGGAGACCGGCGCGAATACATCCGTCGTTTTTGTTCCGGGTCCGTTCGCAGCCGATGCGGTGCTCGAGGCAGTGGCGGCCGGCATAGGACTCGTCGTCGCCGTGACCGAGTTCATTCCGGTGCGGGACATGCTGCGCGTGTGTCACGCCATATCCGATTCCGGAAGCCGCCTGATCGGCCCGAACTGTCCCGGACTGCTCTCCCCGGGTGAGAAGATCCGGATCGGCATCTCGCCCTCCTCGATCTTCCGGGCGGGCGAGGTCGGGGTCGTTTCCCGCTCCGGCACACTGACCTACGAGTCCGTGAATCAGTTGAGCAAGCTCGGAATCGGGCAGTCCACGTGCATCGGGATCGGGGGCGATCCGATCCCGGGCACGAACTTCATCGACGTGCTGGATGCCTTCGAGAAGGACCCCGCCACGCGTGCGGTGGTGATGATCGGCGAGATCGGGGGAAGCGCAGAGGAAGAGGCCGCGGAGTTCGTTTCGAGCGAGATGAGCAAACCGGTGGCCGCCTTCATCGCCGGGCGAACGGCGCCTCCGGGCAAGCGGATGGGCCATGCGGGCGCCATCATTTCGGGCGGAAGCGGAGCCGCGATCGACAAGCTGCAGGCGCTCGAGAAGGCCGGCATCGCGGTCGCCGAGTCCCCGGCCGAGATTGGCAAGACCCTCAGACAAGCGGCCGGCCTCTGAGCGCTGCGCAATGAGCGTACTGGTGGTGGGCTCCGTGGCACTCGACGACGTGGAGACACCGGCGGGTCGGGCGGATGGGGTCCTGGGCGGAGCGGCCAGCTATTTTTCGGTCGCCGCTAGCTTCTTCGAGAAGGTCCGCGCAGTCGGTGTGGTCGGCGATGACTTCCCGGCCGAGCACCTCGAGTTCCTGGCTTCGCGCGGGATCGACGTCTCGGGTATCGCGGCCGAGAGGGGCAAGACCTTCCGCTGGGGCGGCGTCTACTCGGAATCGCTGAACGAGCGCGAGACGCGATTTACGGATCTCGGGGTCTTCGAAGCGTTCGCGCCGAAACTCGCTCCCGAGCACCGCTGCTCGGAATTCGTCTTCCTCGCGAACATCCACCCGACACTGCAGTTGCAGATCCTGGAGCAGGTAGAGTCTCCGCGCTTCGTCGCGATGGACACGATGAACTTCTGGATCGAGGGGACCCCGGCGGAACTCGAGCGCGTTCTTGCTCGTGTGGACGCACTCCTGATCAACGATGAGGAAGCGCGCCAGTTGAGCGGTGAGCACAATTTGGCTCGGGCCGCGGTTGCGCTCCGCGCCCGCGGGCCCGCGAGCGTGATCATCAAGCGCGGCGAATCCGGCTGCCTCCTCTTCGGTCCCGATCAGGTTTTCTCGGCGCCCGCATACCCGCTCGAAGTCGTCCGGGATCCGACCGGGGCGGGCGATTGTTTCGCGGGCGGCTTTCTGGGTGCGCTCGCGCGCGAGGGGGACCTGGGTCCCGAGGCCTTCCGGCGTGCCGTGATCTACGGCTCAGTCGTCGCCTCATTCTGCTGCGAACGCTTCAGCCTCGACGGGTTGCGCGATCTGAGCATCCAGGCGATCGAGTCCCGCTTCGACGCCTTCCGAAGCCTGACGCGCTTCTAGTCCGAGGCCGCGTTGCACGGGCACCCCAGGGCCGTGCAGCGTGGCCCGCAACCCCGCGTCCGGGTTCAAGTTGGGGGTCGATCTGTCCGATACGGGTCGTGGGGATCGGAGACCGGTGAGCGCCGCTGGCGACGGATTCTCCAGGGAGAAGCGCTTGTCTTCAGGAGTCCGCGGCCCGGTGCCCGTGCGAGCCGACTCGACCCTCGGGCCCGGTCGTCCAGGCTGGGGAGCGGGCGCGATCAACCGGATGCTGCGGCGCGTTTCGGGTGAAGAGATCGGGATGGAGCGACGGGAGGCGCGACCGGAAGTGCCGCCGGAAGCTTTGAATCAGGGAGGCCACATGCAAGCCAAGCTTTGGAGTCTGGTAGCGCTCGCGTTGCTCGTCGCTGCCTGTGCGATTTCGCCGAATCTCGCCACGATCCAGAAGGCGAAAGCCCGCAGGGATCTGGCGGCTCTGTATTTGCGTCGAGCGGAACCGGAAATCGCGATCCTCGAGTACCGCAAGGCACTCGAGCTTTACGAGCGCGACGCAGAGACGCATTTCGGTCTGGGAGAGGCGTACCGGCGCAAGCAGGAGTTTGCGCTGGCCGAGGAACACTTCCTGCGCTCGCTCAGCCTGCAGCCCGGTCTGCTTCCGGCACGCCTGAACCTGGGAGCGCTCTACATCCAGCAGGAGCGCTGGGCGGATGCGATCAGCGCGACGCAGTTGCTGCTCGAGGATCCCACCTTCATGTTCCCCGGCCAGGCCTACCAGAATCTCGGATGGGCTCATTACATGGCCGGAGATCTCGCCGCCGCCGATGCATCGCTCAAGCAGGCGATCTCGATCGAGCCGAACAACGTCATCGCGCACCTGAACCTCGGGATCGTGTCAAACGAGCGGGGCGAACTCGTCGCCTCGATCTCGGAATTCGAGTCCGTGCTCCGAATCCTGAGCAAGCGGGCGCCCGGGGCCTTCAGGCACACGAAGACAGAGGCGCGCTTCCGCCTGGCCGAAATGCACGCCCGGCTCGGCCAGCGCACGCGAGCGATCGAGCACCTGCGTGTCGCGGTCGAAACGGGTGGAGAGAGCGAGTGGGGGCGTCGCTCGAGGGACTTCCTGAGCGTGCTGCAGTAGCGCTGCTCGCTTGACGGTCGGTATGGCTGGGCGATTCTGGGTGCCGTCATGGATGATCGGCGCAGTACCTTGCTTCAGGCCAGCCTGCTCCGTCTCGTGCGCCGGGGCGCCTGGGAGGGCGCGCGGAGGCTGATCGAGAAGAGTCACCCCGCTGACGTGGCGCGAGTTCTGGATCGGCTGACCGAGGCTGACCGCAAGCAGGCCTTCGACCTGATCCGGGGCGCAGACGCCCGCTCCGAGGTGGTGGCCCATCTCGAGTTCGGGGCCCGGGCGGAGTTGCTCGGGGAGCTCGATCCCGCCGGCGCGGCCCGGATCGTGCGCGCGATGCCGGTCGACGATGCAGCAGAGACGCTGCGCGAACTCACCTCCGAACAGTCCGACGAGATTCTCGCGGAGTTGGGGGAGAGTGGCGGAGAGATCGAGAGCCTGCTCGGCTATCCGGAGTCGACCGCGGGCGCGATCATGTCGCCCGAATTCCTGGCCCTCTCCGATACGAGCACGGTCGAGGAGGCGATCGAGACGCTGCGGAAGAAGCGCGACGTCGATCCGAGCTTCTACGTGTACGTGGTTGACGACCGCGACCACCTGGTGGGCGTGCTCTCCCTGCGTCAGCTGATCGTTCAGAGTTCTCAGACGCTGCTCCGGGACTGCATGATGCAGGAGCCGATCCGGGTCTCCGATGCCGCCGATCAGGAAGAGGTCGCCAAGATGGTGGCGCGCTACGATCTGCTCGCCCTTCCGATCGTCGATGCGGGCAACAAGCTGCTCGGCGTCGTCACCGTCGACGACGTGATCGATGTGATGCAGGAGGAGGCGACCGAGGACATCCTGAAGATGGCCGGGACCACGGTGGAGGAGACGGCGTTCCCGGGGGTTCTGCGCGGGTCCTGGATCCGCTTTCCCTGGCTGGCGGCAAGTTTTGTCGGGGGTATCGGGGGGCTCGCGCTCTTGAGTTGGTTCCAGGGACTGCTCGAGCAGACCGTCGCGCTGATCTTCTTTCTGCCGCTGATTCTGGCGATGGGCGGGAACGTCGGGAACCAGTGCGCGATGGTGGTCGTGCGCGGGCTCGCGACGGGCCGGATCGATCGCGACGAGGTGCTGCGCGTCATCTCCCACGAACTGGGCACGGGCCTGCTCCTGGCCTCGGTCTTCGGGGTGACCCTGGCGGTGTTTGCCGCCGTGGCTGAGTTTGGCACCGCGCTGTTTCCGCTGGCGGTCGGTCTCGGAATCGGGGGCGCGATGCTGATCGCTTCGCTGGTGGGCACCTCCCTGCCGTTTCTCTTCCGCCGGATCGGGGTGGATCCTGCCGTCGCCGCCGGCCCCTTCGTGACCACGGCCGTCGACGTGCTGGGCATCGGGGTGCTTTTCCTGGTCGTAGAGCTTCTGCTCTAGAATTCGAGGATGCCCGAATACCGGACGGCGGCTCTGGTTCTGCGCACCTTCGATCACGGCGAGTCGGACCGGCTCGTACACCTCTACACGGAGAAGCTCGGGCGGGTATCCGCGATCGCGAAGGGCGCGCGCCGCTCCCAGCGGCGCTTCCCGGGCACCCTCGAAATCTTTTCGAAGCTCGAGGTTCAGATCGTCGACCCGCCGCGCGCGCAGTTGATGCGCCTGGAGGGGGCCGTGCTCGTCGAGCCCGGCGAGCCCCTAGTGCAGCACCTGGGCCGCTTCGCGATCGCGAGCCAACTGCTCGAAATGCTCGACCGCCTGACCGGGGAGCGAGAGGCCAATCCCGAACTGTTCCACTTCTCGGCCGGTGTGCTGACGGTCCTATGCGCGGAGCGGCCGGACCGGCTGCTGGCGCTGCTGGTCCAGCTCAAGACGCTGGCTCGGCTCGGTTACCGCCCGCAGCTCGTCGCCTGTGCCGGCTGTGGGCAGCCGGTTTCGGGGCGCGATCGCGTGGCCTTCGACGTCGCGCACGGTGGCGCGACCTGTCCGGACTGTGCGAGCGGCGAAGCTCCGCGGGTTCCGGCATCGCTGCTCGCGCGGCTCGAGGTCGGAATCCGGACGCCCCTGCGGCAGCGGGGCGAACTCGGAATCCCCGATCGGGCGGTCCGGCAGGCGGAACGTCTGTTCTCGCGCTTCGTCCTCTTTCATGTCGGACTCGAACTGCGGACAGCCGATTTTCTTAGCCAGATCAGAGACTTGGAGTGTCTTGACGGCAAGCGCGCCCGCGGAGATACTGCGCCCGCTTCGGGGGCTGCTCCCGCGGGAGCCGCAGCGGGCTCTGCCGGGCGCGCGTAGACGCTCCCGCACCGGAATCAGGAGGACGCGAGGGGTGGCCACGCGATCAGGTGCCGGCGGCGCCAAGCCGAAGTCCCGCAAGCGATCACCGCGACGGAGCGCAGTCGCCGGGAAGCGGCCGGGTCCGCGCACCAAGCAAGTCTTTTCCTTCGGGGCGGGCCGGGCTGAGGGGCGAGCTTCGATGCGGCCGCTGCTCGGAGGCAAGGGGGCGAATCTCGCCGAGATGAACCGGCTCGGTGTGCCTGTCCCGGCCGGCTTCACGATCTCGACCGAAGTCTGCGGCGAATTCAGCCGGCGCGGCGGCCGGCTGCCTCCGGAGCTTCGGGAACAGGTCATCAAGCAGCTCAGCAAAATCGAGCGAAGCATGGGGGGACGCTTCGGAGACGCCGAAGCGCCGCTGCTGCTCTCGGTGCGATCCGGCGCCCGCGTCAGCATGCCCGGCATGATGGATACGGTGCTGAACCTCGGCCTCAACACTTCGACCGTCGAGGGCCTCGCAGCCCAGACCGGGGACCCGCGTTTCGCCTACGACTCCTACCGGCGCTTCATCCAGATGTACGGAGACGTGGTGTTGGGGATCCCCAAAGAATTCTTCGAAGAGCGGATCAGGGCCAGGAAGGCCGCTTGCGGGGTCGACCAGGATACGGAACTCGACGTCGAGGCACTGCGTGGCCTGGTGGAGGAGTTCGGCGGGATCGTGAAGGAACAGACCGGCGAGGAGTTTCCCGAGCGCCCGCTCGATCAACTCTGGAAGGCGATTGGGGCGGTGTTCGAGTCCTGGCGGACGCCGCGGGCCGTGACCTACCGGCGGCTCGAAGGCATTCCGGACGAGTGGGGAACCGCCGTCAACGTGCAGGCGATGGTGTTTGGAAATTTGGGCTCCGATTCCGCGACCGGAGTCGCATTTACGCGCAATCCTTCGACGGGCGAGCGCCTCTTCTTCGGGGAGTTCCTTCCCGAGGCGCAGGGCGAAGACGTGGTGGCCGGGATTCGCACGCCGCAGCCGGTTCGACGCAGCGACCGCGAGCCCGGAGCGCCGCCCTCGCTCCAGGAGTTCATGCCGGGCGCGTACCGCAGGCTCGTGGATACGGCCAAGCGCCTCGAGAACCACTACCGCGACATGCAGGATCTCGAGTTCACGATCCAGCGCGGGACGCTCTGGATGCTGCAGACGCGCAACGGCAAGCGAACGGGCCGGGCCGCGGTCAAGATCGCGGTCGACATGGTTCGCGAGGGGCTGATCGAGCGCGAGGAAGCCGTGAGCCGCGTGGAACCCGAGCAGCTCGATCAGTGCCTGCACCCCAGGCTCGATCCCGACGCCCTGCCGCCCTCGATCGGGAGCGGGTTGGCTGCGTCGCCCGGTGGCGCGAGCGGAGCGATCGTGTTCACCGCAGACGCGGCCGTGGAGGCAAAGGCGCGCGGGGAAGACGTCCTGCTCCTGCGCAGAGAGACCTCGCCCGATGACGTGCACGGGATGGACGCCGCGAACGGCATCCTGACCGCGCTCGGGGGCATGACCTCGCACGCCGCCGTCGTCGCTCGCGGAATGGGCAGGACCTGCATCACGGGCTGTTCGGAACTCGACATCGATCTGGAGCGCGGGATTGCGCGACTCGGGGAGTTCGAGTTCACCGAGGGCGACTTGCTGAGTCTCGACGGTACGCAGGGACTCGTGTTCAAGGGGAAGGTGCCCCTGATCGCGCCCGAGCTGGGACGCGAATTCGGAACGCTGCTCAGGTGGGCGGACGCTCTGCGACGGCTCGAGGTCCGCACCAACGCAGACACGCCCGCCGATGCCGAGGCCGCCCGGCGCTTCGGCGCGCGCGGCATCGGGCTCTGCCGCACCGAGCACATGTTTTTCCAGCCCGATCGGCTGCTGGCCGTGCGGCGCATGATCATGGCCGAGAGCACCGACGAGCGTGAGGCCGCGCTCGCTCGATTGCTGCCGATGCAGCGCGACGACTTCTTTGGGATCTTTCGTGCGATGCGCGGTCTGCCGGTCACGGTTCGACTGCTCGATCCGCCGCTCCACGAATTCCTACCGCACACGGATGCCGAGGTGCGACACCTGGCCACGGACCTCGGGATCCCGGATACGGAACTTCAGCGCAAGGTCGACGCGCTCCGAGAAACCAATCCGATGCTCGGACACCGGGGCTGTCGGCTCGCGATCACCTATCCCGAGATCTACGCGATGCAGGTGCGCGCCATTTTCGAGGCGGCCTGCGCGTGCGCCCGCGAGAAGATCCGGGTGCGTCCCGAGGTGATGCTTCCCCTGGTTGCCGGTGCAGAGGAGTTCAAGCGTCTTCGGGCCCTGGTAGAGGAGACCGCAACTGCGGTGATGAAGGCCCAGGGCCGGCGGATTCGCTACCAGGTCGGGACCATGATCGAGGTCCCGCGAGCGGCTCTGACCGCGGGCCCGATTGCGCAGCTTGCAGACTTTTTCTCGTTTGGCACCAATGACCTCACCCAGATGACGCTCGCGCTCTCGCGCGACGATTCGGGGCGGTTCCTGGGGACCTACACCGAGGAGGGGATCTTGCCGGACGATCCGTTCGTCACGCTCGACCTGGACGGTGTCGGCGCGCTAATGCGGATGGGCGTCGAGGCCGGGCGCAAGGCGCGGCCCGATCTCCATGTGGGCATCTGTGGCGAACACGGCGGCGATCCCCGAACCATCCGGTTCTGCGAGGAGCTCGGCTTTGACTACGTGAGTTGTTCGCCCTTCCGGGTCCCAGCCGCGCGCCTTGCGGCCGCCCAGGCCGCGATTCACCAGAAGCAGACGGGGAGGCGGAAACGCAGGCGATGATGCGTCTCGGACTCCGACTCCTCCCGTTGGCGATCTGCAGTTGCCTGTGGGGCGGGGGCGGGGTGGGCTCGGGGCTGGCTCCGGCCCAGGACACGGAAATCGTCGCGTTCGCCGAGCACGTGGATGGCTTCTACCTCTCACTCGAGGGTCGGGCGGTGGACACGCTCGCGACCTACGAGGACGAACGGCTGCGCGGCTATTTTGCCGGGCCCCGGGAGTTCAGCGACTACTATGCCTCGCTTGCCGCCCAGTTGCGGGGCGCCGATTTCAGGCACGCGAGACCGAATGCGACGCGGGTTCGCGAGTTCTGGTTCGACGGGCCGGATCTGGCACAGGTCGAGGTCCTGATCGAGGGCAGCCACCGTCGGGCGCTCCGATTCTGGGGAATCCGGGTCGTGAGAGTGGATACCTGGCGCTACGATGGGAACAGCTGGGTCCTGTCTCCAGACCAACTCTGATCCCGTCGCCGGGCCCGCCGACAGCCCCCTTCCGCCCCGAGGGGCCCCTCAGCTGCCGAAAAGCCGCTTGTGGCCCAAATCAGCCTGAGCGACTGAAGCATCCTTCTCAGAATAGGCATCAGACTCCCCCCGGTGTGTACGGTTCTGAGTCGCACCTGTGACGCGAGACTCACGATGCGACGCTACACGCGGTGTCGGACCCTATTCGCCGATCTGACGGGTCTGGCATGAGCCTTGCTGACCAGTGATGCCACAGGCCGGATGTTCGCAGACATGGGTTGCGCTCCGGCCCTCGGGGGTGGCGGCTGTGAAGGAAGTGGATCGAGCACTTGTCGAGGCGATTCGACGTCAGGATGTGGGGGCGTTTGACGAACTCTACGCCACCTATTTCTCGCGCATCCTGAGCTTTGCGATCCGGCGGCTGAGCGATGTGGCCGAGGCCGAGGACGCCACCCAGGAAGTGTTCACGGCGGTCTTTACCTGTATCGACCGATTCCAGGGCCGTTCGGACCTGGTCGTCTGGATCTACGGCATCACGCGGAATCTCGTGAACAACCGGCTTCGCCGCCGGGCGTCGATGCGCATGATTTCGCTCGAAGAGGTTCCGGCCGACCGGACGCCGGTCGATCTGACGTTGCAGGGCTCGACCGAGGCGCGACAGGCCCTCGGCCACCTCGAGACCGCGATCGCGGAGCTTCCGCGCGAGCAACGCCGGATCCTCGAGATGCGACACACCAGGCAGCTTGCGATCAAGAAGATCGCGGAATTGCTCGACCGCTCGGAGGACGCCGTGAAGTCGAGCCTCTACCGGGCGCGCCGGACACTCGCGGCAAAGCTGCCGGAAGACTCGCTCACCGTCGGCCACTGAGCGCGCGCTCAGGCGACGTCGAGAGGCGGTCCGGAGCCCGTCGACTGCCGCGTCACCTGTAGCCGCGATCCGGCCACTCACTCATCGAGATGGCCTCTGACTCACGTATCGCAAAGCCGCCGGCAGCTCCTCAGGACAGCTCGGACCGGTTTTGCTTCGAGGATGCCGCCTTCTGGGAGGGCGTGGAGCGTGAGACCGATAACCCGGACACCCGCGAACTCGCGGAATTCCTGGCTCCGCCCAGGTTGCGTCCACGTTCCCGCTCGGCGGCCGAAACCGGGCTGCTCGACCTGCTCGAGCGGCTCGACCTGCTGAAGGCTCGCTCTCGCTCCTAGCCGGGCCCGCGCGGGACGCGCGTCGAGATCGAACCCGCTAGGGTCTGGGGATGGGCTTCATTCAGAAGCGGCTGCGGCCGCGCCTGCTCGGTGTCTACGCGCTCGCACTGCTGCTCGTCTGGATCGCTGAGCCTACGCCGCGCTCGCTTGCGGCGGGCGGTTCGCTGGCGCTGGCGGGTGAGCTGCTGCGGCTCTGGGCGACCGGCCACCTGCACAAGAACGCTGACCTGACTGTGACCGGGCCCTACGCCTATCTGCGTCACCCCCTGTACCTGGGCACGCTCTCGATCGGGACCGGCCTTGCGCTGATGGCATCGACGGCCTGGGCCTTCGCAGTCTGGTTCATCTGCCTGTTCGGCTACTTCGGGTACTACATGCCGTACAAGAACCGGATCGAGGGTGCGCGCTTGGAGGAACTCTTCGGGGATCGCTACCGGCGCTTCTCTCTCGCGGTGCCGCGCCTGGTTCCGAGGCTGCACGCTTACCGTCCGCTCGAGCCGAGTCGGGGAACGGAGGAAGGCTGGAACTGGAAGCGCTTCGTGTCCAACCACGAACTGGGAACGGCCGCGGTCGTGGGGGTCGGAGCCGCTGCGATGGTGTGCCGCTGGGCGTTCATCTGACGCGACGGGACCTCTGGCGGCCGGGCGTCCGGGTTCTCAATCGGGGCGGCGTCGCGAACGCGGACGTGCTGCTGATTCAACGGCCCGGGATGCCCGGGGCCGTGGTCAAGGACTACGGGGAGCGCTCGGCCGCCGTCCGGGCGCTGCTCGCGCCGCTTCTGGTGCGTCGCGAGCTGGCTCTGCTGCGGCGGCTCGAGGGCCTGCCGGGCGTACCCCGTCCCCTGGGGAGGCTCGATCGCCTGGCGCTCGTGATGGAGCATGTCGACGGCCATCCCCTCGACCGCAGCACCGATGCGCATGCTCTGCAGGATGCCTTCTTCGACGCACTCCAGGGGATCCTGGATGGGTTGGCTGTACGCGGTCTCTGCTACCTGGACCTCAGGAGTTCGTCGAACGTGGTCCGGACGCCGACCGATGCCCCGGCCCTAGTCGACCTGGCGTCGGCGACCGTCGTCTGGGTCCCAATCTGGCTGCGGCGTTGGCTCGAGCGGCGCTCGCTTGCGAAGCTGCGCTCGCGTTTCCTGGCGGCCCGGTACCCGCGCGGCGGCGGGCAGAAGCCGACGCCCGCGGCACGCTTGCAGGCCTCGGGTCACGATGTACGAGCCGGCCGGCTGCGGCTCCGGTATCGCGACGCGGGACGGGTCGAGGATCCGAACCCGATGGTGCTGGTTCACGATGTCGGATTGTCCTCCGCGACCTTCCTTCCGCTTCTGGAAGCCGCGGCCTCGTCGGAGCGGCGCGTCGTCGCGCTCGACCTGGCGGGTTGCGGCGGCTCGGCGCGTCCGAACTCCGGCTACGGCCTGCGGCGCCAGGCGCGCGACCTGGTGTGCTTCCTCCGCGCGCTGCGGCTCGGGCCGGTGGATCTGGTGGGGTGGGGCTTCGGCGGTCTGATCGCGCGCGCGGCCCGCGCTCGGGACGCCCGTGGAATTCGGTCCGTCGCGGTGATCGATCCTCCGGATGCGGAACTGCGGGAGCCTTTCTGGCGTCGCTGGCAGGCGGCGCGGCAGGGCCCGGAGCGGGTCCGCGCCCTGCTCTCGGCCGAGATCGAACGCAGCACCGATCCGGTGGTGGCGGACGTCCTCACGGCGGCGCTCGCCGGGACCTCGGGGCGGGTGCTCGTGGCGCCCTATCGCTCGCTCCGGGTGCGCGGGGACCCGCCGCAGTTGGCGGAGCGCGCGCTCGGTGCCGAGCCCGACCTCAGGCTCCGCAGCTCGGGCGAGCTGCCGATCGAGTCGCCCGAGCGGCTCTGGGCAGAGCTGATGAACCTGGGCGTCCGCTAGTTGACCGAGTCCGGTTCCTGCGGGCTCCAGCCCCCCATTCCGTGAATTTCGCGGTTGGGGGCGGTTCGGCCGACGTCGAAGTGCGACACCAGGTCGTAGAGGTCGGTTTCCGTACAGCTGCTCACGGCCTCGGCCCGGCGGCCGCTGCGGGGCGGCCGGCCGTGGCCGGCGCGTTTAACTTCGACCCGCACCGAGTCGGATACGGGGGGGCTCGGGAACGAGAGCGCGACACTCTCGCCGGCTCCCAGCTCGCCATCATACAGCCAGCTGCTCCGCCAGCTGGCCGGGACCGCGCCCAGCCGGCTCTCGGAGTGAAGCCGCAGCTGGACCCAGCTGAGTGCCTGCTCGCCGGTGTTTCGGACGACGGCGCAGATGACGGCGCGATCCGGAATCCCCTCGAAGTGGGTCGAGTAGAGACCCCGGTAGCTGTCGACCGAGACGGAGCTGGCAGCGCAGCCGGTGCCGGCCACGCAGAGAGCGAGGAGGAGCTGACGCATGGGGGGGTGACCTGCCTATCGGCCGAGGTCGCCCGCGGGCTTAGCGGCCGCGCAGCGCGTGCTCGACGAGCGAGAGCCGGTCGTTTCCGAAGTACATGTCGTCCCCGTCCACGAAGACGGTCGGGGACCCGAAGCCTCCGCGCCGGATCAGCAGATCGGTGCTTTCCCGCAGGCGGGCTTTGGTCTCGGGACTCGCGATCTGGCGGAAGAAGGCCTCTGCGGGGAGACCGACACGCTCCAGAATCCGGCCCAGCACTGCCTCCTGCGAGATGTCCTCGAGGTCGCGCCAGTAGGACTCGAAGACAGCGCGGGAATAGGCCGAGATGCAGCCGGCATCCAGCGCCACGAACGCGCCGCGCATGGCCTTCACGCTGTTTACGGGGAAGACTGGGGGCTCGCCGATCCGCAGGCCGGCCGCGCGGGCCCAGTCCTGAAGGTCCTTCCGGTAGTAGCGGGCCTTGGCCGCGACCGGCTTCGCGCGTTGTTCGTAGACGCTCCGGTTGACCTCGTTGAAGACCCCGCCCACCAGGATCGGCCGCCAGGCCAGCTGGGCTCCGGCCGCCTCGCAGATCTCCTCGATCCGGTGGAAGGCGAGGTAGGTCCAGGGGCTCGAGCAGTCGTAGAAGAACTCGACGGTCGCCATCCGCAGATCTTACCCGTCCGTCGCCCGGGAGTCGGGGGCCGGAGTTTTGCTCCGCGCGCGCTTGACGCCGCGCCGGCAACGCGCAGCTTTCAGGATTTCCCGGAATCAGATATATCCGTGTCCGCGTCGGAATCTCTTGGAAGGCCTGCAGCGTCTCGGAGCGGAAGGAAAACTGGTGGAGATCGTCCGTCACGACGTGGTGCTGGTAGGGGGCGGCGGGGCGGGCCTGCGCGCTGCGATCGAGATCGCCCGCTCCGCGCCCGAACTGACGGTGGCCTGTGTGTCCAAGGTCTATCCAATGCGCAGCCACACGGTCTCGGCGGAGGGGGGCGCCGCGGGTGCGATCGGGCCCGACGACAGCCTGGATCAGCACGCGTTCGACACCCTCAAGGGGTCGGACTTTCTCGCCGACCAGGATGTGGTCGAGGCCTTCGTCGAGGAGGCGCCGCGAGAGCTCACCCAGCTCGAACACTGGGGCTGTCCGTGGAGCCGCGAGCCGGACGGGCGCGTGGCCGTTCGCTGGTTCGGGGGCATGAGCGTCAAGCGCACCTGGTTCGCGGCGGACAAGACCGGCTTCCACATGCTGCACGCGCTCTTCCAGACATCGCTCCAGTACCCGAAGATCGTGCGTCTCGACGAGTCGTTCGTCACCCGGCTGCTGGTCGAAAATGGGCGTTGCACGGGCGTCGTTGCGCTCGACATTCGCAGCGGAGAGCTGCGCGCCATCCTGGGGCGAGCCGTGATTCTCTGCACCGGAGGCGCCGGACGGATCTTCCCCTTCACGACCAACGCCGCGATCAAGACGGGGGACGGCATGGCCCTCGCGTACCGCGCCGGCGTACCGCTCAAGGACATGGAGTTCGTGCAGTACCACCCGACGGGACTTCCCGGAACCGGGATCCTGATCACCGAAGCCTCGCGGGGGGAGGGCGGGCACCTCTACAACAAGGACGGGGAGCGTTTTCTGGTGACCCGCGACTACGGCGTCGGGAACAGGGCCGAACTCGGGCCGCGCGACATGCTCTGTCGCGCGATCATCAAGGAGATGGATGCCGGGCGCACCTTCAAGGGGCCTTATGGAGACTACGTTCACCTCGACCTGCGTCATCTCGGCGAAAAGGCGATTGACGCCAAACTTCCGTTTGTCCGGGAACTCACCCGGAACTACGTGGGGATCGACCCGGTATACGAGCCGATCCCGGTCCGGCCGGTCGTGCACTACATGATGGGGGGCGTCGGCACCGACATCGATGCGGCGACCGAACTTCCCGGGCTCTTTGCCGCGGGAGAGGTAGCTTCGGTTTCGATGAACGGCGCGAACCGGCTCGGTAGCAACTCGCTCACGGAATGCCTGGTCTTCGGGGCGCGAGCCGGACGCTCGGCACTCAAGTTTGCGCGGGATTCGGCGGCGCCCAACGAGACGCGCGCCCTCGAACTGGCAGAGGCGGAGGGCGGCAGGATCGAGGCTCTGCGCGGAAAGCACGGCGGCGAGAAGCTCTCGCAGATCCGGCGCGAAATGAACGCGGCCATGGAGCGCGGCTTCGGGATTTTCCGCGAAGAGAACGAGATGGCCCATGCCGCTCGCACGATCGCGGACCTCAAGGGTCGTTACGCAGACCTCGGGCTCGAAGACCCGAGCCGGGTGTTCAATACCGAGCTCATCGCGGCGCTCGAACTCGGAAATCTCCTGGATTGCGCCGAAGTCGTTGCGGTGGCGGCGCTCGAGCGCAAGGAGTCGCGGGGCGCGCATACCCGAACCGACTTCACCACTCGCAACGATGCAGAATACCTGAGTCACTCGCTGGTTCGCTTCGCGCCGGATGGGCCGCGTGTGGAATCTCAGCCCGTCACGATCACGCGTTGGGAGCCCGAGGAGCGGAAGTACTGATGTCGGAGCCGCGAATCGTGAAATTCGAAATCCTGCGCTTCCGCCCCGAGCAGGACGAGGAGCCGGTCTGGGTGAGCTACGAGGTTCCGTGCCCCGAGGACTTCGTCGTTCTCGACGCGCTGAACTACATCAAGGACGAGATCGATCCGAGCCTTTCCTATCGCTGGTCCTGCCGTATGGGCGTGTGCGGAAGCTGCGGCATGATGGTCAACGGCACGCCGATTCTCACCTGCAACGCCTTCGTGAGGGACTATCCCGACCCGATTCGCGTGAGCCCGATGGCGAACTTTCCGATCGTCCGTGATCTGGTTGTCGAGCTCGATAGCTTCATGGAAAAGCTCACTCGCGTGAAGCCCTGGATCATCCGGAAGGTCGAGAAGGACCCGTCGCTCGGTGAGTACCTGCAGACCCCGGAAGACCTGGAACTATTCAAGCAGTACAGCATGTGCATCAACTGCACGCTCTGTTACGCGGCGTGTCCGGTCCTGGCGCACGACGAGGACTTCGCCGGGCCCGCCGCGATCGCGCTCGCGTATCGCTACAACCTGGATTCGCGCGATGCGGGCGAAGCGGAGCGCTTCGACGTCGTCAATTCCGGAGAAGGCGGCATCTGGGCCTGCTCTTACGCCAACGAGTGTTCCGAGGTCTGCCCGAAGCACGTCGATCCGGCGCAGGCGATTCAGCGCATGAAGCTCACGTCGGCCGTCCAGTGGCTGGGCGTCTGGCCGAAGCGGGGTGCCGAATGAGCGCGCCGACCCGCACGGCGCCGGCTCGACTTCCGGATGGCTGGTGGCTCGCGCACCCCCGTTACCGGAGCTACGTGCTGTTTGCCGGGAGCGGGATCGTGCTGATGCTCGACAGCCTGGTCCTGATTTTGGGTCTGCGCGCACTCGCGGCCGGCGTCGCGGCCTGGCAGGCCTACCTGGCCGCCTGGGGTTCTCTCCCGGGTATCGTCGCAGCCTGGGGGCTCCTGTTCGGAACGCTCTTCTTCTCCTTCCGCTGGCTCCGGGTTGGAGCCAAGATTCCGCCCGCACCGCTGAAGCTGCTGCTGCGGCTTCCGACCGCGTTTTTTCTGGTCGGCCAGTTTGCGACGCTCGGGCTGCTGACGATCGTGGTGCTGCTGATTGTGTTTGGCGTCATCCTTTGAGGCTGATCTACCGATTCGAGGCCATGTTCTGGCTGCTCTTCGGCGCCGGCGGGTTTGCGGCGGCCCTGATCCTGCCGGCGCTGCTCTTCGGCCTCACGATCGCGGGTCCGATGGGCTGGCTTTCGGATTACGCGGTCTCGTATCACCGGATGCGGGGGTTGGTCGCGAATCCGATCGGGGGGCCGATCGTGGCGGCCGTGGCCTCACTGGTCCTGTGGAACGGGGCGCATCACGTGCGGCACTTTCTGCTCGACCTCGGTTTTGCGCGCTACCACGCGCCGCTCGCTTTCGGTCTCTACGGCCTGGCCCTGCTGGGGACCGGGGCGAGTTTCGCGGCACTCGCGGCGCTGCTCTAACGGGTGCCGCAGGTCGATAGGTGTGTTTGACCGCCGGGCCCTCGCCCGGTACCTTAATGACAATGAAATCCGTTATCAATAAAAGGCTGGCTGCCCTGGAGCCGGGAGAGGGGGGCCGCATCGTGTCTGTGGCGGGCGCTCCCGGCAGCGAGGAGCGGCTCGCCGACCTGGGCTTCGTCTCCGGCACGGATCTGCGGGTGATTCGCGTGGCGCCGCTCGGCGACCCCGTCGAAATCGAGATTCGGGGTACGCGGCTCTGTCTGCGCCGCCGGGACCTCGAGCAGATTCGGGTCGAAGTGCCCGCTTGACCCAGGCGCTGGTCGATCTCGAGGGGCCTCGTCCGCCGCTGCGGCTGGCGCTGCTCGGTTCCCCGAACTCGGGGAAGACGACACTCTTCAACGGGCTGACCGGCTCGCGGGCCAAGGTCGGCAACTACCCGGGGGTCACGGTCGAACGCCGCGAGAGCAAGTTGCTTCTCGGACGCCGCCGCGCGCGCCTGCTGGATCTACCCGGGACCTACAGTCTTTCCGCAGCCAGCCCGGACGAGGAGATCGCGACCCGCGTGGTCACCGGTAACCTGCCGGGCGAGGAACCGCCCGACGCGCTGGTCGCGGTCGTCGACGGAACCACGCTCCGCCGCGGCCTGGGACTGGTCGCGCAGGTGCTGGCGCTCGGCCGGCCCACGCTGCTCGTAGTGACGATGATCGACGAGATCCGGGCCCGGGGGGGGAAGCTCGATCTGGCGGCGCTCTCGCGCCGGCTGGGAATCCCCGTCGCCGGCGTCGTGGGCCACCGGGGCGTCGGTCTCGACCGACTGCGGCGGCTGCTGGAGGATCCCGAGCGCTGGCCGCAACCCGCGGAGCCGCCCCCGGCCGACGATCCGGCGGAGCGCTTTGCCTGGGTCGACGCGCTGTTTCGACAGGTGGTCGGGGCAGAGACGCCCGAAGATTCCCGGACGCAGCGCATTGACCGGGTTCTGCTGCACCCGGTCGCCGGGAGTCTGGTGTTTGCGGCGGTCATGGTGTTTCTGTTCCAGAGCATTTTCACCTGGGCCGTGCCGGCGATGGATGCCCTCGATCAGGGATTCAGCGAACTGGGGCGCCTCTCGCGGCTGGTGCTTCCGGCGGGCCTGCTGACGGACCTGTGGGCCGACGGAATCCTGGCCGGCGTCGGTTCGGTTCTGGTGTTCCTGCCCCAGATCGTGTTGCTCTTCACGCTGATTCACTTCCTCGAGGGCGTCGGCTACCTGGGCCGCGCCGCCTTCCTGGTCGACCGGATCCTGGGCTGGGTCGGCCTCCAGGGGCGCTGCTTCGTTTCGCTGCTATCCGCCTATGCCTGCGCCATCCCCGCAATCATGTCGACCCGCGCGATCCGTTCTCCGCGTGAGCGCCTCGCGACCATCCTGGTCTCGCCCTTCATGACCTGCTCGGCCCGTCTCCCGGTCTACACCCTGCTGATCGCAGCCTTCGTACCCGCCACCACGGTCTGGGGACCGCTGGGTCTACAGGGACTGGTCATGCTCGGGCTCTATCTGCTGGGAGCGCTGACGGCCCTGGGCTCTGCGGCTCTTCTGAGTTCGACCCTGCTGCGTGGATCGCCCTCGTCGTTCATGATGGAACTCCCCCCGTATCGCTTCCCGTCGGTCCGGGTGCTCGCCATGCTGGTGTGGCGCAGCGCAGCCGCGTTCCTGAAGCGCGCCGGAACCATCATCCTGCTCGCCTCAATGGTGATCTGGGGGCTTCTGAGCTTCCCGCGCGCGACACCCGATCCGGCACTCGATCCGGCCGGGCAGGCCCGGGTTCAACTTGAAGGAAGCGTAGCGGGTCACCTGGGCCGTGCCCTCGAGCCCGCCATCGCGCCGCTCGGGTACGACTGGAAGATCGGAGTCGGGCTGATCGCGAGTCTGGCCGCGCGTGAGATCTTCGTGTCTACGCTCGCCCAGATCTACGCGGTTTCGGACCCGGAGGACTACGACGGCCTGCGCAACGCGCTCCACCGGGAGCGGGATGCCGCGACGGGCCGGCCCGTGTACTCGCTCGCGACGGCGCTTTCGCTGCTGGTGTTCTTCGTGTTCGCGCTCCAGTGCACCTCCACGATCGCGATCATGGGTCGCGAAACCGGGAGCTGGCGCTGGCCGGCGCTGGCCTTCGCCTACATGCTCGCGCTCGCCTGGGGAGCGAGCTTCGTGACCTATCGCGTGGCCCAGGCCTTCGGGCTCTAGTCCGCGGCCGCTTCGGGCTTGATCGGCGGGTGTCGCTTGATCTGGAGCGGCGCGTCCAATCCAATTCGCAGTTGGTCCCCCTGCTCGTCATGGATCAGCTTCGTGATCGGACCCAGGATCCGCCCCAGGATCCGGACGTCGTCGAGTGCGTCGTGTCGGCGCAGTCCCTTCACGTCCACCTCGAAGCGCTGGATCAGCGCATTTGTGCTCCAGCGCAGCGCCGGCCTGCCGAGCAGGGCGGTCGCGAGCACGACCGAATCCAGGATCGGCGGTAACTCGGAGGGCATGCCGTTACGCGCAAACTCGGCTTCGAGCAGGGGCACGTCGTATTCGAACACACTCTGGCCCATCCACAGGTCGCAGCCCGAACCTGCCTTGAGGCAGTCGGACCAGACTTCCGGCAGGCGCCGGGCGCCGGCCAGCGTCTCGATGCTGATTCCGGTGAGGTCTTGCACCTCCTTCGAGATTTCGACGCCTTCTCCGGGAAAGACGAGTTCCTTGAATGCAGTCTCATCGATGAGCTTCCCGGCTTCGAGCCGGATGCCGGCCACCTGAGTGATGCGTTCGCGGGAGGTGTCCAGCCCCGTGGCTTCGAGATCGAAGAGCCAGATGCGGAGATCCGAGAAGCGCTCCAGATGCAGCCCCGAGACCTGGTAGACCTCGTCGGACACCGGGTCGATTCGGAGGATCGGATGCTTCACGACCGGCACCGCGCCAGGAACTCGTCGACCAGGGGGCGAGGTCCGGCAGCCATCGGGGCGAATATCTTGGGGTCGCGGGCGTTGTAGCGTCGTTCCCCGGCATCGCGTGTTGCAAAGACGCCGCCGGCCTCTCGGACCAGCAGGTCGCCCGCGCAGACGTCCCACTCGCTCTTCGGCACGGCCGAGATCCAGAGGTCGGATTCGCCGGCCGCGATCCGGGCCAGCTTCAGAGCGACGGATCCCATCGGCCTGAATTCCCGGACCCATCCCCGGTACGGGTCGAGTTGACCGCGCGAGGATTCCGTCCGGCTGGCGAGGGCCTCGGAGTCCTCGAGCTTCCTGCGGTCCGAAACCCGGAGCGGTTCGTCGTTCCGGTAGGCCCCGCGACCGCGCTCTGCCAGGAAGCACTCGGCACTCAGCGGTTGGTAGACGACGCCGACGATGGGAACGCCCGTATGCGTGAGCGCGATCGAGACCGTGAACTCGGGAATGCCCGCCACGAACTCCTTGGTGCCGTCGAGGGGATCGCACACCCAGACGCGCTCGTGAGCCAGGCGCTCGGGGTTGTCGGTGGCCTCCTCGGACAGGATGGCGTCTTCGGGAAGCGCCTTGGAGATGATCTCGATGATGGCCCGGTTGGCTTCGAGGTCTGCAGCCGTAACCGGGTGATCTTCGGACTTTTCCCAGCTTTCGGGAGCGTGCTGAAAGTACCCGGCAACGATTTCGCCCGCGGCGCGGGCGGCTTCACGGGCCACCTCCACTTCGCGTCCGGGCTCGAGAACCTCGTGTGCCAACTAGGCCTCCGGCGGATCTTCTTCGCCAGGCTCCGAGGGCTCTGGACCGCGACCGGAGAGCGGCCGCGCACGCCGGCGTCGGCGCTTGAGCTTGGGCTGGCAGATGTCGCAGCGCGCACACGCAGTTCGCTCTCCGTCTTCGAAGTACTCGCGAATGATGGCGACCCGGCAGGTGTCGAGCTGCGTCGCGTAGTGAATCATTCCATCGAGGCGGCGCCGATCCTGAGTGCGCCGTTCTTCGTTCCCCTTCGAGAGCAGTTTGACGATGTCTCCATCGAACTTTCCGATGAGCCGGAAGGCGCCGTCCTCTTCCTGTACCAGGTCGGCGTCGCGCAGGCCCTCGAGCACGGCCTTGGTCCGCGTGACGCCGACCTCGGTCGACATGGCCAGAACCCCGGGCTCCACCGCTCGACCGTCCGACGTCCATGCCTCGAGCCCTGCGACCACCTTTCGAATCTGCGAGCGCGAAGCGGGGCCCTCGGACAGGAAGTGGCGCTGCACGTTCAGGTCCTCAGCCAGGTACATCAGGATGCAGCGGGCGGCGAGGCCATCGCGGCCGGCGCGGCCCGCCTCCTGAACGTAGGACTCGAGCGAGCCCGGGACCTGGTAGTGGATGACATAGCGGATGTCGGGCTTGTCGACGCCGAGGCCGAAGGCGCTCGTCGCGATCATGACGATGCGCCGTCCCGAGGACATGAAGCGCTTGTGGGCGTGGTCGCGCTCCGACTTGGTGAGCCGGCCATGGTAGATCTCGGCGGGGATCCGGCCGAGCTTGCAGAGGGCGCCGAGTTCCTCCACGTCCTTGACGGTGGAGCAGTAGACGATGCCCGGACGCCGCAGCCGTCGTAGGAACTGAATCAGCTTGCGTCGCTTGTCGTCTTCCGATTCGCAGGGCAGGACCTCGAAGCGGAGGTTGGGCCGAGCGACCGGACGGACCACGATGCTCGGTTCGCGGAGCCCGAGGCGCTTTGTAATCTCTTCGCGCACCAGCGGTGGTGCTGTCGCCGTGAGTGCGAGTACCGTCGGCCTTCCCAGGTCCTCCGCCAGCGCGCCCAGCGCGAGATAGGAGGGCCGGAAGTCGTGGCCCCACTCCGAGACGCAGTGCGCCTCGTCCACGACAAGCAGCGAGACCTGGGTCCCCTCGATCCTCTTCTTGAAAGCGGGGGCGGTCGCACCCTCGGGGGTGATCAGGACGACCTTCTGCTCCCCGTCTTCGAGTAGGTCCAGCGTTTCCTCTCGCTCGGTCTGCGTGAGGGAACTGTCGAGCCGGACCGTATCGATCCCCTGCGCCCGGAGCTTCTCGAACTGGTCCCGAATCAGTGCGATCAAGGGAGAGACGACGACCGTGAGCCCCGGCAACAGCAGGCTCGGCAGCTGGTACGTGAGGGACTTGCCCCCACCGGTCGGCATCACGGCCAGCGTGTCGCGCCCCTCGAGCACCCCCCGGATTACGGCCTCCTGTCCGGGTCGGAACCGCTTGAGGTCGAATTCACGGCGCAGCAGGGTCAGCATCTGCTGCCGCTGCTCGTCCGGGACGCCGCTCCGTCGCCTACGCCGCCGCGGCCTTCGTCTCCGGGGCGCGGCCGGATCGGAGGTTCGAGCTGCCGGGGTCGCTTCGGACGCGTCGCCGCTGTCGGCCGGACTCGCCGCTTCCGCCCCGGGCGCCGGATTTTCCGCGAGGCCGTGCCCTTCCGCAAGTTGCTGCGGCTGCTGCCGACCTGGCTCGCGGCCTCGCCGCGAGCGGCGCCGCCGACGGGGTCTGCGGCGGGGTGTCCTTGTGATCAGAGTCCAGGACGAACCTCCGGCCAAGGGAGCCCTGGCAGTATAGGCCACTCACCGGTGGCTCCCAGGTGAGTGGGGATCGAATCCGACCGGCGGCTGCCAAAATCCGGCCGGCGGTTGCAGTATCAGCCAGCGTACAGCAAAATGCCACACCAGATGGAAGCACGCGAACCCCGACGCCGAATGACGTTTCGGCTTCCGGCAGATCTTTCAGGGGCGCTCCGTCGTCTCCCGAACCAGACGCGGTTCGTAGAAGGAGCCCTGCGAGAAGCCCTCGAGCGGACCTGTCCGCTCTGCCGGGGGACGGGAGAGGCGCCCCCGGTGCATCTCGCGGT